>Ga0209342_10000476_pt1 | contig 46377 bp, 30 predicted proteins | sample RifCSP16_2_FD_184023 | JGI IMG/M metagenome (GOLD analysis project Ga0209342, IMG submission 184023) | Soil microbial communities from Rifle, Colorado - Rifle CSP2_sed 16_2 (SPAdes) (version 2) | ecosystem: Environmental > Terrestrial > Deep subsurface > Rock core/Sediment | place: Rifle...
TGCGACGACGACCGACTTGCGGACCACCTTGCCACCCGGCCCGGCTATGCACGCCTCCGCCATCCCCTTGTCGCCGCCGCATAAAACCCTACAAACCCTGACATGCACCCGTTGGTTGAATGATCGACCGTGTCCGCGCGGAGCACGTACATGGCACGACAGATTCCAGGGAAAAACATCCGGCGTCTGACCGGAGGACTTAATTTGCATTCTGTGGGAAAAAGTCAGCGTTGCCTTGGCCAGTACGTCTGCTTCTCTCGTCAGTGCCGAAACTGGCGATCGCGGATTTAACTGCTTCTAGGGACTTTTGCAGTCGAATTCGTCGCGGTTTCTGCGCATAATCGAGGGAAGCAGTCAAACTCGTACCGCAACGTAAAAGGGCTCTTGAAATGGCAACTTGGACTGTGGATCGCTCCAGAATTCTCCAGCGAAGCGAAATCAGATGTATTCTCGAAGACTTGGCCCGGAAGGGGCGTCGGTCCTTGAATACCCGCATGAATCGCATCATTTTCCGATTGTCCTGCTGCGCTGGGCTGCGTGTCAGTGAGATCAGCAATCTGTGCCTGGCGGATATTCAGGTGGACAGCAGCCAGCCCAAAATCCGCATTCGCAAGGAAATCGCCAAAGGACGCAAGCCGCGAAAGGTGCCGCTCACCTGGGACGAAGGGACACTCAACGATCTCCGCGATTGGAAGAGGTTCCGCCGCGAGCAGGGAGCCGACGACGATGCGCTGTTTGTTTGCTCTCAGCATCGTGATTCACTTGGTAATGTGCTGGATCGTCGTAACCTCCGAAAACGATTCAAGGCTGCCTGTAGATGTCTTGGACGCGAGCGGCAAGCGGAAATCACGGTTCACGATGGGCGGCATAGTTTTGTGAGTCATGCCCTTCACGGTAACCGTTCCCTTGTCGAAGTGCGTTCCGCTGCGGGTCACGCTTCGGTCGGAACCACCAGCATCTATGCACATCTCGTGGACCATGACACTGGAATCGGCAACCTCTTCAAATTCGACCGATGAGCGCATCTCATTCGGTGACCTAGCAGCTAGACATTGTCCATTATTGTGTGGGGCAATGACACCGTGTTGAGCACCTTTGCATGTGGAGAAAGCGCCTGAGCATCGGAAGACGACCCTCCTGAGCTTGCGGGATCGGTGCTCCAGCGATAGGAGGGCTTGGGACAGACACCCAGCCACATCCACGCCCGAGTGTGGGGGGCTGCGTCGAACTCGGTTTCCACAATCGTGCAAGTACCTCGCAGCCGTTCGCCCTGTTTCTTGGCCCGCTTCTTGCCGACCGTTGGCGCTGCCGACCGCAATTCGGCGGCAAATTCGACTTCACTCAGCGGCACTTCATCAGGATGTGTTTCCATGAGCCATGTCTTATAGATGCGATGCAGCGCCACGCTATGCACTCCCTTCCGGGAGTCCAGATCGCAGCACTCCTCCAAAAACAGTTGCAGTGGTGCGGAGGCCGCCAGCAGTTGCTCTTGCATGTCCCGGCTAGATTCGGGCAGCGTGAAACGGCCACCAGCCTCCCATAGCCGTTTCAGCCCCTCTAACGCCCACAACAGAATTGCCGGATACTCGCTCTTGAGGTTCTCTTGGAGGCTCCAGTCCTCCTTGCCGAGGTAACTCTTGGTGAGCTTCAAAGGGATCAGACGGGCATCAAGGGCACCGGAGTTGTCGGGCAGAGGAACAAAAAGGTTCGACAGCATGATGATCTTCATCCGCAGTCGCATGGGAATGTTCTTGATGTATTTCCGTCCAACGGTAACCGAATCACCGCCGGCGATTGCCTTGAGGCGAGACACGATGTTATGCACACCTTTATCGGGCATTCGTATTTCCGGTACGATGGCCACCCTCTTGCTGATGGCCTGTTCGAGGCCGAAATCGTCTCCAAAGTTCCTCAGATCGGGAGCGCAGGTCGCTGCGGAGCCGCCCACCATGTCCTCGATCACTCTGGCAATCGTCCCCTTGCCCGATCGTGTTGGTCCGATGAACATGAAGAACTTGTGCAGGTCGTAATTGAGCCACAGGCAATAGCCCATGATCTCCTGAAGACACTTGACCCACATCTCGTCTTGCCCCAGCGAGTCGAGGAACTTGTGCCATTCGACTGGTTTGGGTGGGGGCGTCACGGGAAAGTCGAAATTCGCTTGGTGCTCGTAGAACAGCGCCACCGTGGGTGGGATAAAGCATGGTTTGTGGCCTTCGAGGTATCGACGGATATTCAGGATGCCGTTGTGGAAACAGAGCACATCGCTGGCATCCCAGTCATTGCAGGATTGAAGCCAATACGGCGATTGCCAAGAACGGGACACTGCGTGTTTGACGAGCGACTCCATTGCGCCTACGGTGTTGGAGACGATGTACTGCCGAACCGGCTTCGGTAGGACCGTCTTACCCTTGATCTCGCTCATCGTTCTCGCGTGCTCATCGAAAGTAGACTGGATAGTATCTCGGACCCATGCGTCAAGTTCTCCTTCTTTCACCGGCTGCCAGCCTTCCGCTTTGTCAAAACGGTATGTGTCACCAAGGAAATGAACGAATGTGTAATCGCCCTCCGCATCAGCCCATCTTGCCAGATGACGCTCGGCCAACAAGAGAGGGTCATCATATTGGCGTGCCGTCTGTCCCGTGGCCACCCTCGTTGCCACCTCTTCGGCCACCTGGTCAAAGGGGAGTTTGAGTGTGGCTTGGAGGTCAGCCCAACCCAGTCCCGTGCATTTCGCGTGGAAACACTTGACACCAATGGTGCCATCGCGCCAGAGCAGAATCGCCGTTCGGCCGTCCGTGTGGATCGGACCCTTAAACGGACAGTAGGGCAACGGGATACGAATAAACCGCTCATCGCTTCGGTCCACGAGTCCGGGCTTGATCTTCGCACGCTCCAGGTACTGCAATACCGCTTCCTCTTGCGCTTTGCGATCAACGTTACATTCGTCCGAAGAGTAGGATATCTCTTCGCTGACCTCGTTGGTCTCCGCCGGAAGGATATTGGTCTGTGCGAAAGCGTTCAACTGTTCAGTGGTCACAGCGACGAGGCGGTCCGGGGTGGACAGAATCCGCACGACGCGGTTCGGCCGCTCCTCCGTGTGCAGGCTCTTGCGATTCCACGTTCCCGCAATCCGCACGACGCGGCTTGGGTTGAAGACCCCTTGGTCAATGTGAGCCGCAGGCGTGTCGAATCTTGCTGCGAACGTCTCCAAGACGCTCTTGATAAGTGCCACGCTATCACGGTTGTTCGGCAGATCGACGCGGAAAATGACGTATGCGCCACTCCCAGAGTCTATAAGTAGCGATTCTGGCCAGCCGAGCGATCGTGCGGAGTCGGCAATCCGTTGGGCGAGCGCCAGCGCGGCGGCGTGTTCATCGTCTGTTGCACAGACTTTCCCGCCGAGTGGGTGGTCTCGCGTTGGGTCAGTATCAAGAAAGAGCGTGCGGATGCGGGTGATTTGATAATCCCTGATTCCGTAACCCTTCCCCATAGTCGCGGTCGCTTGGGAAAGGAGTTGCTCGGCGAGTTGATTCACGGTCATGTAGACCCCGGCGTAACGACCTTCCTGTCCCATCAGCGAACTCAGTCCTACAGCCGCATCGCCGAACTCTCGGTAGTCCCGGAAGAGTCCGACAGCCAGGTCTCTGGTCATGTCATCATGTGGAGGGATCGCCCGAATCTCGGCAACTGGGTTGCCGATCAGCGAAAACATCCGGGCTGCTTCCGCCTCGGGATCGAAGTCAAAGTCTTGGTCGCTCATGGCATATCCTCGCAGTGTTTGTTCTAGTTGTCCGGGGCCATTCCAGACTCCAGACAGCCAGAAGGAGCTGTCTTTCCCAAGAAGTCCGGGCTGGTCCTGGCTGTCCTTATCGGCCAGGGTAGCCAATTTCTTTCGCTTTCCTGTTCCTGTAATTGTTTTCCTTTCCTGATTTGTCGATCCACAAACCCAGAAACCAGATAACCCTTGGACAGCTTGGACAGCTTGGACGGCAGAACGTGAATTAGCTAGATTTCCCGAGGAAAATGGGCCTGTGGTTGGTCCAACCCCCCGCAATCCCTTGGACGAGCCTGGACGGAAAACCGCGAAACCGCAGCGGCGAAGCACCCTGAACTCTGGAATCCCCGGACCTGTAGGGGAATTTGAACAATGTCAGATGGGCGACTGACCTGCGTCCATTGTGGTTTCTGTTGCCGGCAATTGCCTTGCGGCTGGCGTGAACCAACAGCGGAGGCATTTCAAAACACATTCTCAGACCGGCCGCTGTCCCGACTGTGGTGGTGGGTTGGCAGAGGGTCCACGCGGAGGGCTCTCGCAGAACTTCTGCTGCGTGGTGTGCCACAGCGAGTTCAACTTGACCTGGCTGCCGGGAGCCGTCCACGGAGAGCGGATCAGCGACAAGGGGCCGCGAGACCTGGGAGACCGAGCCAGTGTCTGCGGTTTTTGCATCCGAGTTCGACGACTGCTCCAGGATCATGCTCGCGGAGGTTTGGAAGTACGCGCAAATCTGCCCAACCTTGCAAGGCTGTAGTTGGCATTGTCACACGGAGGATGACATGCGATACCGAAAAATGCCAAGCGGTATTCTGTCGCTCGAATCGCTCATTGATTTGCGACGGAACCACAAACCCCGAGTTGTTTCATCCTGAACATGGACTGCGGTCCTCAAGTCGGCCTGCGGGCCGACGGATAACGAACGCCTGGGTTTGTTCTGACGGAGGCCGGCTCTGCGTCCTCCTCGTGCAAGTCAGAAATGCTCGACGGGTTGCAGGTTCGATCTCAAATCGCAGCCGATTTGGCATCATTGATTGTGCCAGCACTGCTGCCGGGTGCCTTGAAGGCTGGCTGCACTGTTCCTATGAGGGGCATCCGAGGCTAATCGCCAGAGTGTATCCATGCCCCCGGCGTGGTGGACATGCTGCATCCGCGCGGTTAGACACCGTAAGACCCGGGAGAGCGAATCACGCGGTTGTGCCGTTTGCAGGACTGGCTCTTATAGGGGTTCCAAGCTGGCGAACCTGACGCGAGGAGCTTGACCGCCCTTCGCACGTTACCACGCACCTGCAACAGTTTTGTGATCGGGCGACTCAGACTGACGGAGCAGACTGAACCGAAATCGCTCGACCACTCCCCGTGGGTTTATGAAAACTATCACTTTCGATCGGTTCACACCTGACGTGGCGATGCAAAAGTCTCTTTTCAGGATAATCAGCAATTGTCTGGAATGCAAACAATCCGGCTCGAATGATCGAATGCCTTGCCGCTGGAATAATGCTGCAACACTGATTCAATGAAACCATCGAGCGGCCCAAATCCTCATTCGATGCGGATATGCTCTACCGGGCGATATCCCCAATCCCGCCCGATGCTGCAAGTTGGTTTGTCGTTCGATTTTGATCGAGTGCGACGCGCTCATATACCTCACACTTTCGCACACCAATGGACGGTGTTCGTGTGAAGATCATGGTGCTGTGATCCGGCGAGTTTTCGGTCCTGACAATCATGCCCCGAAACGGTGGCCCGTACAAAGCCCGAAACGGCCAGATGGGGCAGAGTGGTTCAGCACACCCGCGACAAGGTCAGCCGCGTCTGGCCAGCCATGAAGAGCCGTGGGCTGGAGTACCTACGGATCGTCTGCGGCCATGAATGCCAAAGGAAATGCCGGACATGGAAGAGGGCAGCATCATTCGCTTGCTCAGGGAGTGTGAAGAGGGAGCCTATGGACGACTCTGGAAAGCTCGGATCATCGCCCGCATGTGTCCCGACTCTGACGCAAAAGCATCCATCGGGCCACTTGTGCGCACCCCCCACGGTGGTAGAATACATTCTTTCAGGTAGACACCTGCCATCAGGGCTCTTTCACCAAGGCACGCAGGTGTGAGAAGGGAGATACAGCGCCACTCGCAGAAACGGAATCTGTCAAAATGGGCAAGAGGAAGGTCGCAATTGGTAAGAGTAACGGCAACGGGGCCAACCTTGGGTTCGAGGCCAAGTTGTGGCTCGCCGCCGACAAGCTCCGCAACAACATGGATGCGGCGGAGTACAAGCACGTCGTTTTGGGGCTGATCTTCTTGAAGTACATTTCCGACTCGTTCGAGGAGATGCACCAGCGGCTGCTGGCGGCCAAGGACGAAGGGGCCGATCCCGAAGACGCCGACGAATATCGCGCCGAAAACGTCTTCTGGGTGCCGAAGGAGGCCCGATGGACGCATCTCCAGGGCAAGGCCAAGCAGCCGACCATCGGCAAGCTCGTGGATGAGGCAATGGTCGCCATCGAGCGCGACAATCCACGGCTGAAAGGCATTCTGCCAAAGGATTTCGCTCGGCCATCGCTCGACAAGCACCGTCTGGGCGAACTGATCGACTTGATCGGCACCATCGGGCTGGGCGACGCCGAGAATCGCTCCAAGGACATTCTGGGCCGAGTCTACGAATACTTCCTCTCGCAGTTCGCCAGCGCCGAAGGCAAAAAGGGCGGCCAGTTCTACACGCCCCGCTGCATTGTCCGCGTGCTGGTCGAGATGCTGGCCCCGTACAAGGGCCGCGTGTTCGACCCGTGCTGTGGCTCGGGCGGCATGTTTGTCCAGAGCGAAAAGTTCGTCGAGGTTCACGGCGGGCGGATTGGCGACATCGCCATCTACGGCCAGGAATCGAACTCGACTACACGCCGGCTGGCGATGATGAACCTGGCGATTCGTGGTATCGAGGGTGATCTTGGGCCGGAACACGCCGATAGCTTCCGCCGCGATCTGCACAAAGACCTCAAGTCCGATTACGTGCTGGCCAATCCGCCATTCAACGATTCCGACTGGATTCGCAGCGAAGAAGACGTGCGGTGGAAATATGGCACGCCGCCCAAGGGCAACGCCAACTACGCCTGGGTCCAGCATTTCATCCACCATCTCGCGCCCACCGGCTTTGCGGGCTTCGTGCTGGCCAACGGCTCGATGAGTTCCAACCAGTCGGGCGAGGGCGACATCCGCCGCGCGATCGTCGAGGCCAATCTCGTGGATTGCATGGTGGCCCTGCCCGGCCAGTTGTTCTACTCCACGCAAATCCCCGTCTGCCTCTGGTTCATCGCCCGGAGCAAGAAGAACGGCCGGTTCCGCGATCGGCGCGGCCAAACATTGTTCATGGACGCCCGCAAACTGGGCACGATGATCGACCGGGTGCATCGGGAACTGACCGATGACGACATCCAGCGTCTTGCCGACACCTACCACGCCTGGCGCGGTGACAAGGGCAGCAAGCGGAAGTACAAAGACGTACCCGGCTTCTGCCGATCGGCCGAGATCGAGGAGATTGAACAGCACGGTTTCGTCTTGACGCCCGGCCGTTATGTCGGTGCCGAAAAAGTGGAGGACGACGGCGAGCCGTTCGAGGAAAAAATGCAGCGGCTGGTCGCCGAACTCAGCAGCCAATTCGCCGAGTCGCGGAAGTTGGAGAAAGCGATCCGCAAGAACCTGGAGGGCTTGGGGTATGGCGAGTAGGGCTCAAAAGCGAACGCTCAAGAGGCTGCCTGCACGGCGCGATCATACCGTCGCTTTCCGCAGGCTATTTCTGACCTACGTGTTCCCTGATGAGGGCAGTTACCCAGATTCGCGCTGGGCGTCCTGGGAGAAACGCATTAAGCAGGGACACGACGCCGAAGAAAAGCTGATCGAACAGATATACAACAAGCACAAGGATCAGCCAGGTTGCGACCCTTCCTATGACCCTGCGGAATGGGCCGGTGAGGACTGCCTGGAAACCTGGCATCTGACCAACTCAATGTATGCCGCCCTAGCTGTGAGCATCTGGTCAGAGATGGAACACTTCCTGAAAGGTGTGCTTTCGCTCTGCTATCAGGTGCTGGAGAAGAAGAAGCGGGCTCTCGAAGAGACGCAGAAGTTCTGCGAAGACTCTTTGGCCGGTAAACTGTCCAGGCCAGCACAGAAGGCAAAGTTGGAGAGTTGTATCAAGGCATTGAAAGACACCCAGATTCCCTACGCTTTCGATGACATTAGAATCGCCATCAAGAAGGCGGTCGGCGTCAAGGTCCATCAGTGTACCGGGTATATGACCGTCGATGCCATCCGTGTCCTGAACAACTCATTCAAGCACAACAGAGGATGTTATCAACCAGAACACGGAAAACCGTATACCCAGATTGACGAGGCGCTCTTGAAAAAGTGGTGCATTCCTGACGAACGCGACGAGATCGACTATTCAAAGCTCCCCGTGAAGGAATTGGTCATTGCTTGCAACAGTTTCTGTGCCGATCTCTTGCATCGCGTGGAAACACAACTTGGGGCCAAGCTCGGAGGGGCCAAATAGTGGCGTCTGGATGTCCTAAAGGATGGCAACTCGTGAAGCTCGGTGACCTTGGAGAGGTCAATCGAGGCCGTTCCCGGCATCGCCCGCGTTATGCAGAGCATCTCTACGGTGGGCCCTACCCATTTGTGCAGACAGGCGACATCAGGGAATCCGGGGGACGAATCACCTCGTATAAGCAAACCTACAGTGAGTCGGGTTTGGCTCAGAGTCGCATGTGGCCGTCTGGCACGATGTGCATCACTATCGCGGCGAACATCGCCGAGACGGCGATCCTTACCTTCCCTGCTTGTTTCCCCGATAGCATCGTCGGTTTCGTTGCGGATGAGTCGAAGTGCGAAGTGCGATTCGTAGAGTATATGTTCCGCTTCCTCAAGCGACGTATTCAGCATGAGGCTTCTGGCAGCGTTCAGGACAACATTAACCTCGGGACTTTGGATCGGCTATGGTTTCCCTTGCCACCGCTCACAGAACAAAGGATCATTGTCCACATTCTCGGCACGTTGGACGACAAGATCGAACTGAACCGGCGGATGAACGCGACGCTTGAGGGGATGGCGAGGACGATCTTCAAGAGTTGGTTCGTCGATTTCGACCCCGTGGGTGCCAAGGCTGCCGAGTTGTGCGACGAAGGGATTCTGGAGATCGGCGACGGATACCGCGCGAAGAACTCCGAGTTTGGCGCGGAAGGGCTTCCGTTCGCCCGAGCCGGCAACTTGAATTCAGGATTCGACCTGGAAGGCGCGGACCGGCTTTGTCTCGCAAGCGTGGCCAAGGCGGCCTCGAAGATCAGCCAGCACGGCGACGTGGCGTTCACATCGAAAGGCACCGTGGGCCGGATCGCTCGTGTTGACGAATCGGCCCCCCAATTCGTCTACGCGCCCCAGGTCTGCTTCTGGCGATCCAAGAACCGCACGAAGCTGCACCCGGCGGTCCTCTATTGCTGGATGTCGTCCGATGACTTCGCTGGTCAGGTCCGATCGTTTTCCGGCCAAACCGACATGGCCCCCTACATTTCCTTGTCGGATCAACGACGGATACTCGTTCCTCGGTTCCCGGAGTCACAAATCGAGTTAGGCGATCGAATTGACATCCTCGTGAACCGCAAGGCACTCTGCGTCCGTGAATCTCGCTCCCTCGCTACGGTGCGCGACGCTCTGTTGCCCAGGCTGCTATCCGGTAAACTCAGCCTAGTCAAGGAAACAAGATTTCACGGGAACACGGCATTGATTCGGAAAAAGAGCACAGCAGTGAAATAGACATTCCCGAGGCTCCTATTCTCAGCAGGCACGAAATAGAGTGGCGACCGCCACAGAATGGGGGAGGTTCGATGGTAGACAGCCCTTTCGAGTTTGAGTTGTATCGCTTGAACGTTATCCCGACTGAGGAACCGTTGTTTGAGGCAATGCACCCTTCCATCGAAGGGGACGACAACATCATGCGGGTCTTAGAAAGAGCAACAGATTCTCGATTTAAGAGCCGCACGGAGGGGGAACGCGCTACATATGAATGGGTGCTTCGGGCTTACCACATTGTTTCCGAGGTATCCGATCCAAGGGGCACTGTCGCCACCGTGACTCTTGCCCGATCGCTGATTCAACAGAGAGGCTTCATCGTCACGGACAATGACATTGTCGAAGGAGAATCGGAGGCAGACCCACCGCTGGCTGCCACCGTCAAAATGTTCTTCTATATGGCACGGCATTTGGTCGCTGTCGAACATGTGAGTGCCGTTACGGGGACGGGACGGTGGCGGTCGGCGCTTCAAGAGATACTGGAATTCGCTATCATTGACTTGGAGATGTCGGGCAGATTGGAGTTGGAACCGATGCCTAAGGAAGAAGAGATCATGCGTGCGTTCCGGTCCTTTGAGCGTTTGTCCCGCCTCCGAGTGCTTCTGCGGCTCCCAAACCCGGAATTGTCCAGGTATTCCAGGCAATTGTATGGCGAAATGCAGCGTGGCGCTGTCGCCGAGTATCTCCAGGATATGAAGAATCCAAAAGGACTGAACAAAGATGCCGGCAAGTTGCCGTTCGCTGCTGCTGAAATTGCACAAGCCGGCTATAAGAAGGGTGAAGTCAAGATGGAAGGAGTGAGAGACGGGGAACAGACTACGGTCCACATTGGCAACCGGGCAGCGAGGGGGAGGGTTGGCCAATTGAGAGATTTCGTGAGAGGCATCGGTGCCAATGCCCGTGCGCGGGAGACTCAGAGAGCCGTCAGCGCAATACTTGATGAGATTGACCGCGTTGCGACACCACCGGATGGAGCCGAAGAATGAGAACAGGTCGTGGCAAAGTCGTTTGGGGCTATCTGGTCGAGGTGCTATTGACTGCGTTGATTTGCCTCCTGGGCTGGCGTGCTGCTGACGTAGGCGACTTAGTGACGTTCTTTCACAATACGGCAAACTCCTGGATGGTGCTCATCGGCGCGATGTTCACATTCAATGCTGCGCTCTTTGTCGTGTTCGTCCAGTCCTTAACGACCGATTTTGGTGGCTGGCTCAAGTGGCGAGGGGGCGATCGAGTTTACAAGACCGCATGTATCTGGGTTCTGATAATTGACCTTATTGCGTTCATGGCTCTGATCGTCATGGGCTATCACGCAAATGGAATCATAGGTGTAGTGACGATCGCATGGCTAGTGTACACGATCGTAAACGAGGTAACATTCGTAAGAAATGTGATGGAGGTTGTCGGCCTCAACCAAGAATTCCGATTGGCGCGCAGCCACTCCAGTACGATCATGGGTGACATGCCAGTTGCCACGACGGAGCTTGGCAACGATGACTCACCGCCGAAGTTGCAGGGAGAGATGACTCATGATGCGTGAAGCAACATTCCCAGAGTCCGCCAGCACAGTTGTCAGGACCCTCGTTGGCATTTTTCGTCACCAAGGAAAGACAGAGATCATCGAGCTACTCGAAAACGCGCATGCGCACTTCGATCAGACCGAGTACGACAACTGGAATGGCGGCACGTATACGTGGGCCTTGCGTCTGGAAGTCCCGGTGCCGATCTTTGCCTGTGCAGAATCGCGCCTTTCGACCATCGAGCAGGAAATCAGCGCCAAGCTGGCATACTTCGACAGGCAATACCCGAATGACAATCTGGGCGAGGTTACCATAACACCCATATCGGAGGAGTCGTTGCCTATTGGCCAGCGAATGGCACCTTCTGATTCTGAGGTTCGCCGTCTCTGGTCAGACAGTTGGTTTCGCTTGTTCCTCAGCCATGTGTCGAGCTACAAGGTCGCCGTCTCACGGCTCAAAGAGGTCCTATGGCCTCGCGGGGTAGACGCCTTCGTGGCACATGAAGACATCGAACCGAGCCTCGAATGGCAGCACGAGATTGAATTGGGGCTTCGATCAATGCACGCATTGGCCGCCATCATCACGCCCGACTTTCACGGCAGTCGGTGGACCGATCAGGAGGTGGGATGGGCGCTCGGACGCGGGGTTCTCATCGTTCCTGTTCGGGCCGGTGCCGACCCGTATGGACTCATGGGCAAATATCAGGGAGTCGCCGGGACGCTCGACCAGCCGGTAATGCTCGCAGATGCCATTGTGAAAACGCTGCTCACCAATCCACAGACGCACGGCGAAATGCGACGTGCCCTGGTAAGTGCTTTCGTCGAGGCGTCTTCATGTGATGCAGCAAGAGCCGTCTGCGGGCTGTTGGTGGGCATTACGGATGTCACGGAGGAGGAACGAGGAGTTCTGTGGGGAGCCTGTACAGACAACACATGCGTTGCGGATGCGGTTGGCGTCAATGACGCAATCTATGCCACATTTGGCGCGCCGCCAGCACTCCAACAGAGTAGGGTCGATGCCGACATTCCATTCTGATTCGTCCCCCGTGCTTCCAGGTGAAGTGCATCCCGGTCCATGACAATTGAGAGCATACGCAAGCATGTGTGCAAAATGGCTGAACAATGGTCCGAATCCGCCGCAATCAATCGTCGCTCGATTGGAGTCGGCTAGAATCAAGACCGGGAAACAGGCGGGGGAATTGAATTTCCTGACGGCTTTCGAGGTGAACTCAATGCTGTTGTCCTTCGTGGAGTTCCACCCCGATCTGCCAGAATGCGAGCAATTGCCCATCATCAACAGGGCAATGCAGGCGGCGGCGCATCGCGGAGAGATCACCGCATCCAGATTCATGGCAGAGGTCTGCAAGGCTGAGAATCTGTTCCTCGGCCACGATGAAGCTCCCTATGTCATCGTGACAAGTCTGTCGATCAAGTATACCCAGCGACTGACGGCACGAACACTCTGCGGCGTTAAGATTTCTTTTGCACCAGTACTCCCCAAACGTTTCTCTCGTGACGAACTATCGCGGAATGCCCAGGATACTCTCGGAGCCGACGAGCCGACATCGTACACATGGGTCTTCGCCAGAACCAAAGGCCGCTCCTTCGGTGAGGCGTCTGCAAAGGCCATGAGAGCCGTTGAACTGTTACGGGGCATCTGGAACTTCCACTACAACCGGCGGAAGGGTATGAGTTGGAGCTTTGGAGGCAGGCAGAAGCCGGTCAACGAAATCCGCCGGGGTCCGCTCCACACCCTTCATCACCCAGGTGGCAGGCTTGCTGTGGAAAACGTGTGGTGGTGGGAGCCGGACTACACAGGTCCCGAACGGACAAGAGATTTGGACGAAGGCTGGCAATCATTTCGGAGAGATGAACAATGGATTCTTCGACGGCTCACGCTGTCGCCTTTCAAGCACATCCTGAGTGAGTCATTTTGTCGGTATGCGTCAGCCCTCGATGAAAACAACCTGCAAAATGGGTTTCTGCAACTGTGGAGTTTGCTGGAGAGTCTCACAGGCACTCAACGGGCTACGTATGACACGACGGTTCGACGTGCTGCTTTTCTCTATGATGAGCATCAGTTCCATCAGCAAATTCTGAACCATCTCCGCGAGCGGAGAAACAGGTCCATCCATAGGGGGCAGTCGCAGGAGGATGACCAGACACTCCTGTACCAGATGAAGCGATACTGCGAACAGATGATGACATTTCTTCTTCGAGCAAGGCGGTTCAAGACTCTTGAGGAATGCTGGGCTTTCTTCGACACGCCGAAGGATGTCGTTGAACTCGAAGAAAGAATAGCATCGTACAAGGACAAGATAGCGTTGTGCAAGTGGTCTAAACAGTTTCGCACAAGCAAGCCACGTCAGGAGGCTGACCGGCAAGCAAGTGACCGGGAAGACGGCTAAGAGGGTGCTGTGATGGGCAAAGCATGGTTGTACCCGCCGCCGTTGGATCGGCTGTTCACGTTCGGTGATGCCGAGTTCGGCACCCAGAAGGAGATGCCCGACTATGTGGGCCAGTTGGGGCTCGCGCAGGAGCATGTGCCGGCGCTGGTTGAGATTGTGCGGATGTGGGAAGACGAGGACAGTCTGCCAGACAGTCCCGCCGACTCGGCTCCGATCCATGCGTGGCGGGCGCTGGGGCAGCTTCGCGCGATCGAGGCGGTCGAGCCGCTGTTGGCCATGCAGAACCGTCTCGCCGAGGAGCGGGACGACTGGTATCTGGGCGAGTTCCAGGAAGTCTTCGGCCAGGTCGGCCCGCCGGCGATTCCCGCCCTGGCCGCGTACCTCGCCAACACGCTGAACGGCGAGTTTCCGCGCATCTCGGCCGCCGATGGGCTGCTCCAGATCGCCAAGCGGCATCCCGAGTCGCGCGACGAGGTGGTCGGCGTGCTCGGCCGGCAGATTGCCCAGTGCGAGGAGGGGGTATACGACATGAACGGTTTCCTCGTCAGCCATCTGGTAGAATTGAAGGCGACCGAATCGGCCGAGGCGATCGAACGGGCATTCGCGGCCCAGGTGGTCGAGGACGATGTTTGCGGCACCTGGGGCCGAGTGCGCCAGGATTTGGGCGTCGCTGGTCTGGGCTTGGCCCCCGACACGCCGCCGCGACCAAAGATCAAGATGCCCAGGCCCGAACAGCTTCTCGGCGATCCGCCAATCGTCTTCATTGGCGACGACAGAAACCGCCAACGCGCGGCCGACAAGAAAGCCAAGGCAAAACGCAAGCAACAAGAGAAGGCCCGAAAACGCAATCGAAAACGACGATAAGAGGGAGGCGCGGGGATGGCCGGCCGGCCTCGCTCAACTGAATGGTCTTGGAGAGAACAATGTTACCCATGCCCCTACGAGAGAGACTGGCGGTCCGTTTTGCCGAGCTTCTGACTGAGGCCGAGGAGATACGCCGAACAATTACCGTGCGGACCGGCCAAACAGTGTCGGTGCAGACTTGGATGGGTTACCCGGTCGGTGAGAACAAGCGTCCAAATTACGAGGTGTTCGACAGAGAGGCGTGCCTAACGTGGATGACCAAATGCACAACGCTGCTCAGCCAGGCTATTCCTCGCAATAACCCGAACCGTAACCGGCTAACCCGCGCTTTCAAGGACGCACAGAACGCTAACCCAGGCACGTTCCGAGTGTTGGCAGCGAGTCTCAAGGGCATCAAGGATGACTTCGACGGTGGATTCCTGGATGACTTGGCTGCGAGCATAGAGGCATCCATCGCTGGGGACTATATGGGACAGGCGGAACAACTACTGATCGAGGGCCAATCAGGTCACTACGACCATGTGCCGGCTGCCGTTCTGGCGGGTGCGGTGTTGGAAAAATCATTGCGGTCACTGTGCAACCAGCAGACGCCACCTGTTCCCGTCGTGTTTTCTGACCAAAGGCCAAAAATGCTGAATGCCCTCATCGACGACTTGAAGAAGGCTGGGGTATACAACGAGACCAGGGCAAAGCATCTTCGCGCATGGGCTGGTATTAGAAACCATGCGGCGCATGGCGAATTCGATCAATTTGATCGGAGACAGGTGCAAAGCATGGTGTCGGGGGTCCGGGATTTCCTGGCGGACTATCTCTCGTTCCCACAGGACGCGGCGGCGGACGCACGGCAGTCTATTGCAGCTCAGTCTGGATTGGATTCGTGAGGGGGACGGCAGTGACAGACAAACTCAACGAATCCACCGTCGAGGAGGCCGCCCTGTCCTGGTTCGGGGAACTGGGGTATGCGGTCGCGCATGGCCCGACCATCGCTCCCGACGAGCCGGGGGCGGAGCGGGATTCGTTTGGCGACGTGGTTCTTGCCGGGCGGTTGTGGGCGGCCATTGATCGGCTGAATCCTGACATCCCGGCCGAGGCACGGGAGGAGGCGTTTCGGAGGGTTCTGCGGCCGGGACCAACCGTGTCTTTCATGCCATGCTGCGGGACGGCGTGGAGGTCGAGTATCGCACCGACGATGGGACGATTCGCGGCGATCGGGTGCGGCTCGTGGATTTCGAGGAGCCAGCCAGGAACGATTGGCTGGTCGTCAACCAGTTTGCGGTCATCGAGGGTCAGAACCACCGCCGGCCCGACCTCGTGATCTTCATCAACGGCCTGCCGCTGGGCGTGATCGAACTCAAGAACGCGGCGGACGAGGACGCTACGATTTGGAGCGCCTGGCACCAAATCCAGACGTATAAGCACGAAATCCCCTCGCTTTTCCACTTTAACGAGGTTCTGGTTGTCTCCGACGGACTCCAGGCACGGATCGGCTCGCTGACGGCCAGCCAGGAGTGGTTCAAGGTCTGGCGGACGATCGCCGGCGAAGAGACCACCAATTCGATACTCGAACTCGAAGTCTTGGTTCGCGGCGTCTTCGACCGAAAGCGATTCCTGACATTGCTGCGGCATTTCATCGTCTTCGAGGAAGACACCGACAGCGACGAACTCCACAAGATTCTGGCCGGCTATCATCAATTCCACGCGGCCCAAAGGGCGGTCGAGGCGACGATCGAGGCATCGCGGCCCAGCGGCGACCGTCGCTGTGGCGTGGTCTGGCACACGCAAGGATCGGGCAAGAGCCTTTCCATGCTCTTCTACGCCGGGCAGATCATTCTGCATCCGGCGACGGACAACCCCACGATTGTCGCCCTGACCGACCGAAACGACCTGGACGACCAGCTTTTCGGCCAGTTTCAGCGGTGCCACGAGTTGCTGCGTCAGGAGCCGGTTCAAGCCGAGTCGGTCGCCCATCTCCGCGAGCTTCTGCGGGTGGCTTCCGGTGGCGTGATCTTCACGACCATCCAGAAGTTCCTGCCCGATGAAAAGGGCGCGCGGGCCGAAATGCTCTCGGACCGGCGAAACATCATTGTCATTGCCGACGAAGCCCATCGGAGCCAGTACGATCTGATCGACGGGCTTGCCCGAAATATGCGGGACGCCCTGCCAAACGCCTCGTTCATCGGCTTCACGGGCACACCCATCGAAAAGACCGACGCCAACACGCGGGCCGTCTTTGGCGATTATGTCTCAATCTACGATATCCAACGGGCCGTGGAAGACAAGGCGACGGTCCCCATCTACTACGAGAGCCGGATCGCCAAGCTGGCGCTGAACGAGTCGGAACTGCCGCATCTCGACGCCGAGTTCGAGGAAATCACCGAGGGCGAGGAAGTCGAGCGAAAGGAGAAGCTCAAGACAAAATGGGCGGCATTGGAGGCACTGGTCGGCGACGAAAAGCGGATTCGGCTGATTGCCCAAGACCTCGTGGATCATTATGAACGCCGGCTGGAGGCGATGGACGGCAAGGCGATGATCGTCTGCATGAGCCGCCGTATCTGCGTCGAACTCTACAATGAGATCATCAAGCAGCGGCCCCGGTGGCACAATGCGGACGATAAGAAGGGCGTGGTCAAGATCGTAATGACCGGCAGCGCCAGTGACCCGGCCGAGTGGCAGCAGCACATCCGTAACAAACCCCGGCGCAAGACGCTGGCCAAGCGGTTCAAGAATGCGAAAGACCCGTTCCGGGTGGTCATCGTCCGCGATATGTGGCTGACCGGGTTCGACGTGCCCTGCTTGCACACGATGTATCTTGACAAGCCGATGCGAGGCCACGGGCTGATGCAGGCGATTGCCCGCGTGAATCGGGTCTTTCGTGATAAGCCCGGCGGGCTGGTCGTGGATTACCTGGGACTGGCCGACCAGTTGAAGCAGGCATTGGCTACCTACACCGAGAGTGGGGGACGGGGCACGCCGAGCATCGACACGGAAGAAGCCGTGGCGGCGATGCTGGCCAAGTACGAAGTCTGCTGCGACATGCTGCACGGTTTCGACTGGTCCAGGTGGACCACCGGCACGCCGGCTCAGCGATTGGGCCTGCTGCCAGTGGCGCAGGAGCACATCTTGCAGCAGGAGGACGGGAAACGCCGATTTACCGGCGTCGTGACCGATCTCTCTCGGGCATTTGCACTTTGCGCGGCCCACGACGAAGCAATCCGCATCCGCGACGACATCGCTTTCTTCCAGGCGGTGCGCGCGGCGCTGGTCAAGCCGTCCGGCGAGCGGAGAAGCCAGGAAGACCTCGATCAGGCTGTTCGGCAGTTGGTCTCGAAGGCGATTACCGCACCAGAGGAGGTGATCGACGTGTTCTCGGCGGCCGGCTTGAAGAAGCCGGATATTTCCATCCTGTCGGACCAGTTCCTGGCCGAGGTTCGCGGGCTGAAACATAAGAACGTGGCCGCCGAGTTGTTGGCGAAGCTGCTTCGGGACGAAATCAAAGGCCGCGCGCGCCGAAATCTCGTCCAATCGCGGGCATTTTCAGAAATGCTCAAGAAGGCCCTGAACGCCTACCACAATCGGGCCATCGCCACGCAAGAGATCATCGAGGAACTGATCCGACTGGCCAAGGAGATGCGCGAGGCGGTCAACCGCGGCGCGGACCTGGGCCTCAGCGACGACGAAATCGCCTTCTACGACGCCCTGGCGATGAACGAGAGTGCCATTCAGGTGATGGGCGTGGACGAACTGAAAGTGATCGCCGTGGAACTGGTGACCGCCGTCCGCAAGAGCGTCACGATCGACTGGACCGTCCGGGAAAGCGCCCGCGCCAAGATTCGCGTCATGGTCCGCCGTATCCTCAAGAAGCACGGCTACCCACCCGACCTCCGCGAGGAAGCAACACGGACGGTGTTGGAGCAAGCGGAACTGTTATGCGCTGACTGGGCAGCGTGAGGCTTGAGGGCAGCCACCCAATGTCCGAGACCAGCAAACGGCTTAACGTAGAGCCTTGACGGCTTCGGCAAATGCCAACTTGAACTCGTCGCGGATGTACTCCGCATCCTCGCTTGTCGCCTCAGCTTTGACGCTGCCATCGGTGTGTGTCGCATGTGCTGTCGGCGATTCACCTCGATAAGCATAGATAGTATCGCAGTGCGCCTGGAGCTTCCCATAGATGTTGCGGAAACCTGCGAGATTGAGCAGGTTCCGGTAAGGGCCACGGGCGATTTTGTCCGCAGCAGCTTGGTCGATGCCTAACAGGCTGAACCGACGACGAAACACGAGCTTTGCCACACTCTCCATGAGGCCGCTGATGCGGGCCACAAATTCGTCCCAATGACCATCCTCGAATAAGTTCAGCGACTTTTGCAGTCCTTTGGTCACGCTGGGCAGCAACGTTCCCAACAAGTTGGCGTAGTCTATGGCAGGGTCCAGCACTCCCTCGTCAGCCGAATAGAAGTTGCTGAGAACGTCGAACAACTCCAAATCATTCCGTTCTTCGAGAACAAGTCGGGCATGACGGGCAATCGCAAGCGTCTCGCCCTCAGGCGCTGTATCAGTTATGAACCTCTTCACGACCGCCAGTGATTCAGAGCCTGGCATGTGTTCAACCGCAACAAGTGCAGAGCGGCGTACCGAATGATCGGGATGCGGAGGGTCCAAATAGCCGACCACATGTGGTAGCAGTGCGGGGTCGCCAAGGTCGGCAACAAAGTTCATCCACTGTGTAACGGCTTTGGGTAATCCTCCCTGCGGTCGCTCCTCAATGAGACGCTTACGAAGGTCAGCGATAGCCTGCTCAATCGCTGTTTTTGCGGAGGACGCGGTCTCCTTGGACAGTCGGCCCCGTAATGCCTTGATGCTGTGGAAACTGCCAAGCTCGCCGCAGGCGTGGTATGCGGACTGGCGAACCGTCAGCGGGTCTTGAAACCGCTCGTGCAGTTGGTCGGCAAAGGAGTCCTGCTGGGTTCGATCTTTCGTCTCGTTCACCAACTCCGTGACCAGCGAGATTGCTTTCGCCCGGACATACTCGGTTAATTGCCCATTCGTGTCGTGGTGGAACCGGATGCCCTTGGCCAAGACACCAATGACAGACGTACCCTTCTCGCGCAACCGATCCAGTAGAAACTCGGCATCCTCCGTCGTCCGAATTCCGTTCAATGCTGTTTCAGCACTCTTTTCAAACGACAGCCCGGCTCGCAGCACCAGATCAACGGCGTAGCGATTCACCTTTCCGTCAACCATGACTCCTGACACCAAGGCAGACTCAAGCATTGGTTTCAAGGGTGCCTGTTGTGGTTCAGGGGACAGCACGGACTGCTCAAACTGTGTGAGTATCGGGTTTTCTTGGCCAAACCCCTGAACCTGTCCGGCTTCGCGGATCACCACTCGGATAACGTAATTGGCGATCGCGTCGCGCGGGCTAAGCCAACTCCGGCACACATCCAGTGCCCCCGATGACGAAGTGGGAGGACAGAGAAGTCGGGCTATCACCAGGACAGGGTTCTGGAGCGGATCAAGGGCTTCAAGCACACTCACATCGTGGGTTAAGGTCTTCTGCTCGCCTTGGCGCTGAGGGCGTTGCGTTCTGTCCATTTTCTTCGTCTCAGGGCCTGCCGTTGCCTCTTCGTAGGCGAAGTCCAAGCCGCCGGTTGCCACTGCGGCGGCTACTTGCTGTCGTCGAGGCTGGCTCTGAATGGCAGACACTGCCTCGCACACTTGTGTCATCCCGGTGTCGATCGAATCAAACAAGACGAACACCTTGCCTGATTCGAGCAATCGTCCATGACCTTCATGCGATTCCGAGACAATGGACTGGGCAACCAGCTTGCCATGACCAGCGCCGACGCATTGCCTCAGCCTCTGTATTACCGGACCGCTCGACGCGAGATGGTGAGACCACCGGACAAGAATCAGAAGTCCTCTGGCAAGACCATCTGTGGGTTGATTCAACGATTCGAGCAGTTTGAGTGTAACACGGCCGCGCCCATGTTCCAGCCCATCCTTGCCATAACGAGATGACCAGTCTTGGAAGAAATCCGTTGTGGCGAGTTTGTCAGCGAGCGTCAAGAGTCGATCTGCTGTCAAACTGTCATCGGGCCATTTGTCAGCACATTCGAGGAACGCCTTGCGAAGCTCATCAGCATGAGGTTTCAATTCCTTGGTGGAGAACTTCGCCGCCAATGCAGTGAGGTGTGCGCCCATTTCAGTGCGCGACCAGCTTGATGCCACTTCGACGAGCTTTGGAAGAGATTTCACATCGCCGGCCGACCAGTAAGCCCCACAGGCGGCGCTGAATACGACCGGAGAGAACTTCGCTTTATCCGAGAGCGGCGTTATCGCCACCATTATCGTCTCGATATCGTCGCGGGACGGAACCCTTATCGTGCCCAGCGCGGTGATCGCCGCCGTCTTGATGGAGTTGATGTCGATTTGATCGTGTTGATAGTTCACGATAGGCGAGAAACCATCCGTCGCCCATGTGCGCAACAGCGAGGAGCGTTCTGGCGTGGCGATTGGACCGCTGCGCCGAATGGCCTCGACGCGAATCCTCGAATTTTGGGCGTGTTCGGCAGCTTGCCAGAGCAAGTCGCCGGCCATGGCGGTATTGCCACCCGCGAGGACATCGAGCGCCACGTCGATCAAGTCATAGGCCGGTCGTGGTCCCTGAGGATCGAGACCGGCCAGGAGACCGGCAGCTACGTTGGTAACGGCCTGAGACTTTGTACCGATCCGGTTCTTGAGAATGGTGACCACTCTCTCGCGGGTGAAATCGCCGAATTCTCTCGGCTCCAACTTGGACGGCGATGATTTTGCCATAGCCTATTCGCCCAATCTTGATAAAGCGAGTCTACGATGCCTACGAAACCCCGATGGGCCGGTAGTCCAGCACCATCAGCGGGTTCCAGTGCCTCATTCCGAAGTCTCACCTGCCATTTCCCGGAAGCTGAATTCAGCCGCAGCATCCGAGATTCTACCACGGTAGGGGGCCATGACAAGCGGTCCTGTGGACCAAGCCGATACACCACGAGAGGCTCGATGACGCCAATCTCCTGGATGGAAGCCGCTATCCGCTGGTACTTCGTGGTTCTGCTGATCCCCGGACAGAGCTTCTTGACCTGCAGGATGTTCAGAACGGGAACTGAGATGATGCTGCGGTTGCACGCTAGGCGGACGGTGCTTGCCATGGTCAACGGCCCTCTCCGTGAATCTGAACTGCCAGGTAGTGTGGCAGGGAATCGAGCGATTCGGCTCGCAACAGGGTCACGAAGTTATCGTCCTGGAATATCTGCTTGAGCGCCGACACGGCGAACATCAGCTTCGTTTCGCAGAGTTTCGCCTTCCGCACCAAAGCCCTCTGACGGGCCGTTTCCTCTCTGTATGCCTTGAGTAGGTTCTTGGAGGACACGTCTCCGTTGGCGCGGCCGCGAACCCCGTCGCGGATGCCCTTGCCACGGCTGCGACGCTGCTCGATCAGACGCCGCGCTGTCAGCAGCGCCCTGCCGCGAAGCTCCTTTTTCTCGTAGGCTTCGGCCATCGCCTGCTGCACGCTCTTGTCGCTGGACGTGGCAATGGTCACCGCCACACTGAGCGGAATCTTGTGTTTCTCCACGGCCTGCAACAGCCGCTCCTCTCCTTTGTTCAAGAGCTTCACGATCCCATTGATGTAAGTGGCGTCCAATCCCGTCTTCTGGGCGATGTCGCTGGAGGAATAGCCTCGCTCCTTGAGCGCGCCGATCTCCTTGGCCAGTTCAACCGTGGTGTGCTGCCGGCGAGCGAGGTTCTCAACCAGGCTCATCAGCAGCAGGTCTTCCTTGGGGGCTTCGATGACGATCGCCGGGATTTCCGTCTGTCCCAACGCCTGGTATGCCTCAAGGCGGCCCTGTCCGCAGGCCAGGTTGTAGCGGGTCTGCCCGTCCCCATTGGTGTCGAGCGCCACGGTGATGGGTTTCTTCAAGCCCAACTGGCCGATGTTGGCCACGATCCCCAGAAATTTCTTCTTGCCCCGTTGGCGGGGATTGAGCACCGTGATCTGGTCGATCGGGATCATCCGCACCGTCGAGTCCTGTTTCCGATTCATGCCATCACCTCAAGCTGTTTGCGTTTGGCCATCGTCGTGAAGTAGTCCAGTGTGTCGAACTGATACGTGTCCAAGTGGGCACCGTTGGTTTCACACAGGATCAGCTTGGGCACCGCGATGTCCATGATGGGCAGAAGGTAGTAATCGGCCGGCTGCTGGTTGGCCGGGTTCATGCGAGCCAGGATCGTGATGTCCGGCACGAGCGTCTGGTCGATCCTTACGAGCCAGCGAAGAAGGCCCGTGGCGGTCTGCCGGCAGCGGGAGAGCACCATTGATGCCGTGTATTCCCCGTTGATTAACAACAGGTCCGTTGCCAAGTCCCGCGTGACGTGGGCACCGGCCGCGTTGAGTTCTCGGAGCATGTCGTCGAGGAGCCGAGGGTGAAGTTGTCCCAGTGCGCGGTTGATCTCGACGTACCGATAATCCCGGTCCGGCCGATACCCGGCCAGTTGGTAGGCCCGCAACAAGCTGCCGAACCGCGTCCGGTACGCCGAACTGGCAGGCATATTTTCGGCGGAGTCGATCAGGAAGCTGGAAAGCATGTCGTGCTTGGCCAGGAGGGCGCGAAGATGGCCGAGCATTTCCTCGTCCGTGAATCGCCGATTGCGTGCCAAGAACATCCCACGGGCGACGTAGAACGATTCGGGGCTGACGATCGGATCAAAGACCCCATCGCGGCGGACCCACATATCCGGCCCATTGAGCACGCGCTTCTTCTTGAGCTTGAACGAGCGCTGATTGAACACGTTGTTGCCGATGTATTTCTCGTTGGTGAGAACCTCCCGCACCGTTCCACGGGTCCAGGGGCGTCCCAGGTCGGTCAGGATTCCGCGCGCATTGAGAATGTCGGCGATTTCCCGTTCACAGCGACCGTCTTCGATGAACATCCTGTATATCTCTTGTACGATTCGCGTCTCTTCCTCCGGCCCGCGCACCAGAATGACTCGATCGGTTTGCAGGCTCTTGTGCTCGCCGCGAGCCAATATCCCTTTCCGTTGGTGCGCGTGGTCAATCAGCATCCGCCGCAGGCCGAATCCCGCCGGGCCGCCCTGGCGGTAGCCCAACTCGATCAGCCTGCACTGCCCTTGAAACACCTTGGTGGAGAGTTCCCGGCTGTACTCGGCCGCCATTGCCCGCTTGACGCTCTTGATGATCGTGGCGGCCGGGCCGCCGTCGTTCTCGAACTGCTCGGCGCAGTAGTGAAGTTCAATGCCGGCCTTCTTGCACAGGTATTCGTAGTAGGCGCTTTCGTCCGTGTCCTGGAACCGGCCCCAGCGGCTAACGTCATAGACCAGAATCGCCTCGAAATCAGCCCTGCCGTTCTGCACGTCGTCGATCAGCGCCCGCAACGAGTCGCGGCCTTCCATCTTCAAGCCGCTCTTCCCGTCGTCGGCGTAGGTGCGGACGATTTCAAAACCTCGCTTCGCCGCATAGTCGCGTATCACGTCGCTTTGATTCTCCGTGGAATACTGCTGGTGCTCTGTGGACATGCGGACGTACTGGGCGGCCCGAATCCGAACGGAGGCCGGTTGACTGCTCTCTTGTACAGAGCCTTCTTGTGCAAGGTTGAGCGTTTCCATTACGCGCTTCCGGCCTGTGTGAAAACGGTGAGCCTGGGACAGTTGTAGAGATATTATGTGGGCGAGCTGTGTGATTCCACGGTGGAAACCTGTGTGATTTCGGTGGGAAATGCCTACAAGCGACCGTTGAGCATCAGCCCATAGTGGCGGGCCGTTGTGCCGTCGATGGCCCTGGCCAGGTCCTTCATTCCCGCCCGGACGAGCTTCTGCCGCAAGACCTTGACGACGCTCCGCATGGCCTCTCGGGAACGGCAGCACTGCCAAACGTCATCGAGCAGTTGATCGCAGTGAACCAGTTGATTCGGACGGCGGGCCAATCGCTCGAAGAGCTTGAAAGGCAGCGTGTTGCCCAGGTAACATGTCTTGCCGCCCCAATGGACAGTGAAGGTCGTGTGATCCACGATCGGACGGCCATCCGAGTCCTTTGCAGCAGTTGGCGCGAATCTCCAGGCAACGGAAGGGGGAGATGATGGGGTGCTTTCGAGATTCTCGGCAACGTCATCAACGATCTCTTCGGCCAAATGGACTGCTTGGTGGAGATGGGCGGCAAGCCGGGCCAGTCGCTTGACAATGCGGCCGGTGTGATCGACGATAGGCATGGCATCGGTCCTTCGCGCCGGAGCGCAAGAGGAAACAACAGTCGTGCCCAAGGGAATGCCACATGCCGTTGACAAGGAAGGAAGGGTGAAACTGTCGGGGTTGGGGTGAGTGTCAAACGGCGTGGCCGTCCGGCGCACCTGCCGCCGATTTGCGCAGTGGTCTCTTGCCGGTACTCTTGAAATATGGCTTGCTACACGGTTGGCTGACGGATTGACGTCTTTATGTACAAGAACGCAAGTTGGCTTCGAGAGACTGCGTGGGGCAGTGCCGGGAAGTCGCTTTGCACCTGTTGGGCGCGCCAGTTGTGCCATCCTGGTCCTCCCTTCAACGAAGCCGACCAAAGTGCGGCGACTGGGGAAAATGGGCGGTGTTTCACGCCCGCTCATGCCGAATCTGCCGTTGCGGTAAACGGCCATTGCGGGTATTAGACGCTACCTGGGGGTAGTGTGTCGTGCTCCATGGAAACGATGCGCCCCCAGGCTCATCTCTTGGGCATCGGCATGTCTCGTCTGGTTTCGATCACCTCACCGTCGGGCGTGAATTGCGCCGCACTCCGGCTGAGTGTGGCGTTGTCGATTCTCCTGGTGATCGGACTATCGTCGGCGTCCAGCGTCCGTGCTCAAAGTGTGGCACGCTCGGAGGAAGTGGGATCGACGAGGGTCGCTTGGCCGGTTTGGAGTCCCAACAGACCACCACCGCCGCCGAACGAGTCGGGAAGGAGTGCCACCGAGAACGAGGACAACGCTGTGCTGGATTCCCAGACAGCCTCGCCGTTTCGTCCGCCGACTCGTGTTGCCCAGGTTTCACAGATGGTTGAGGCATCGGCTGCCGAGGCGTTCGATGAGAAAACCGAAGAAGTGCCTTTACCCGAACCTGACCAGAATGCCCCGGCTCGTATTGATGGCGGTCAGTTCACGGATCACGAACCGTTTGTCGGCGAAGGTCTGTCAGGACCGTGCGGCGACAACGAATGCGCCAACGGTGAATACTGGTACAATCCGTATTTTTGCGCTGCCGGCTTCGAGCGTTATCGGTTGTTCGGAGGCCGGTTCTGGGGGCGAAGCGAGTATCTGCTCTGGTGGACAAGTGGAAGCCATTTGCCCGCTCTGGTAACGACCAGCCCCGTGGGAACGTTGCCGGAAGATTCGGGCATTCTCGGGCGGTCGGACACAACCGTTTTGTATGGAGACAATCGGGTGACGACAGACGCTCGCTCCGGCGGGCGATTCACCATCGGCTATCTCCTCAGCGATTGCGATGGTCTGGGCGTCGAGGCCAACTACCTCTTCCTCGGCAGGGCAGCCGACCACTATCGGGCGGACTATGCAGCCATTCCGATCCTCGCGCGACCCTATTATGACCTGGGGATTGGTGCCGAGGACTCGATGCTGATTTCGCATCCCGACTTCCTGAATGGGTCAGTCTTCGTGGACACGAAAACAGACTTCCAGGGTGCCGAACTGCTGTTACGCAAAACGATGTGGCAGGGATACTCCGATCGGTTTGATGTCCTCCTGGGCTATCGCTTCACCCGGCTTGACGATGGGCTAACAGTCCACCAGTCGTCGCTGTGGACGCAGACTCAGGGCCTCATTGAGGAGGGCACAACCAAGGACTTGTTCGACTCATTCGACACGGAGAACCAGTTCCACGGTGGCGAATTGGGCCTCTCGTATCGAGACAGGATGGGCCAATGGTCGGTGGAAGTCCTGGGCAAGGTGGCTCTCGGAAATACCTCATCCCAGGTGCGAGTCGATGGTGCCACGGTCACTACGACGCCTGACGGCAGTTCGGCGACGTTCTCCGGCGGATTGCTGGCGCAAGACACGAACATCGGTCTGCACCGCCAGAACGAGTTCTCGGTGATTCCCGAGTTCGGTGTCACGCTTGGCTACAACCTGACACGCCGGCTGCGGGCATCGTTCGGCTACACGTTCATCTACTGGAACAACGTGCTCCGCGCGGGCGATCAGGTTGACCGCGCCGTGTCGCAGCTTCCTCCAGAACCGCCCACCGGGGATCAGCGGCCCGGCGTGCTGATGAAGAACACGGATTTCTGGTCGCAGGGAATGCGATTTGGGCTGGACTACTGCTTCTGATCCACACGGAACGCCAGGGGCTACTCTCCCCCGCCATTCCCTCAACTTGCGGCACTGTAGCCGGCGAATACGGCGTCAACGTTGCTCACACTCACACTGCGGCGGACACCTTTGCTCAACATGGAACTCATCAGGTCGTCCAGCGACGATTCAAGATCGCCCAGTCCTGCGATGTGTCCCAACTCGTGCTCGACGACCGTCAGCAAGTCCATGTGATCGACGGCACGCGAATCCACGGCACGCAATTGGTCGCTGTTGGCTGTGGTGGTGAATTCCTCGTCAACGCTGGGCGTCGGGTCCACGAACCAGCCTCGGCCAGCGGCATCCTGATCGAGGTGGACCATGTTGCCGCATGTCATGCCCAAGTATGAGCCTGCCAAGTCGCTCACCACGAATGTGGTGCCCTGCAAACTGTTGATGGTCTGCTGATCCAGCCCTGCCGCCGCCCAACGAGCGATGGCTTCTTCCACGATCGGTGTGATGGTCTCTTGTGTGACTACCGCCGCTTCCTTGGGCTGCGCTGGCGTAGCGGCAGTCTGTGCGGGGGATTGCGCCGGTGCTTGCGTAGCGGACGCGGGACTGTCTGGCTTGCTCGCCGTAGCCGTATTATCCACGACTGTGCTCGGCACGACAATCACCGGCTGGGCGTCCATGACCGGCTGCGCGACGACTATCGGCTGCGCGGTTGCCGGCTGCTGCACTGCGACGGCGCTCGACTGGGCGCTTTGGGTGTACTGCTGTTCGGCACGAGCCAAGGTGTCCCGTATCACCTGATTCCACCGAGCGGACCCGGGTGGCTGTGTGGACGTTGCGAGCAGCCGATTCGGAATGTACTCCGGCCGCAGCCCCGCGTCCCAGAAGTCAACACGGTAGCTCTGCCCTCCTTCCATATCCACCGTCGTCGAGTCCGGCCCACCGGGCCGGCAAGCCTTCGGATGGGCCACGGACACTTGATTGCCGCCGGCCGGAACATCGTCGAACTGATACCATCCGTTGTCATCGGTGGTGGTCGTCTTCTGGGCCGTGCCAGTGAGCGAAACCGCCACCCCAGGTAGACTCTCGCCCGCGTCGGGCTGACCGTTTCGATTGGCGTCAGCGTAGACCCAACCGTAAATCGAACCACTTGCCGCCGCCTCGAAGTTGATGACAGCCGGCGTTGCATCTAGCGCCCAATCCGCCGCCGTGGAGCTTGCCGTGAAGTTCACCGACGTAGAGCCGGAATCGGCTTGGGCAGTATAGTTGGACGTGAACAGCCGGATGTCAAGCTGGCCCGGCCAGTTACCCTCTAAGTCGGCCCAGGAAATCAGCACGTACTTGTCGGTCAAAGGATCGGCGTCGAAGTCCTCCGTATCGTCTACCGGCGTCTGCTCCTCAACAAATCCGGTCCCCAGACGATCGGCAATTCCGCCGAAGCTGAGCATGTCCGAGTTGTAGTGCATCCGCAAACCAAGGCCGGTTAGCGATGCGTCCGCCGGGTCGGTCGAGTAGTTGACGTGCAGAATGACCGGATCGCCCGGACTCACGGTCTGGCTCACCGGGTCCGGCGTCACGATCTGACGACTTTCCGCTTGCAGGGCGAGTATCGGCGCTGGCTCATCCGCCGCCAACAGCCCCTGCCCGGACGGTGCGGACTCGCCAGTGGTGTTCATGCTGGCCGCGAACGACGCACTTTCGACGGTTGGCACCGGCATCACCGGATTGAACGAGTCCAAGATGTTCCAGATGTCCTGCCAACTGGGAGCCGGCGAAGGATCGCCAGGCATCAGGGCGTCCTGGATCAGGTCGGGACCCTTCCAGTGGGTCTCGGAGGGGTACTGGTAGTATCGCAGATACCGCCCGACCAAAATGCCGTCGTTGAGCGCATCCCCGACACGGCTTGCGCTCCCGTCAGGATTGAGGAAGCTCGGTTGGCCGTTCTTCGCCCTTTGTAGTTCGGCGTCCAGCATCGCAACAACGTCGGTGGGCACGATCGGATCACGGAATCCGAAGGCATACTCCATGAGTAGCAGACCATCCCCGTCCGCCGTTGCCTGCCCGTCGCCGTCTACGTCAAGATTGGCGGCCACAGCCGTTACTGTGACCGGCGTACTGGAAAACTGGTGTGATGCTGCGGTGGACGAGGCACTGAACCGGACCGTGGTGCTGGTATCGACGGTCACGCCTGACGCCAGCGTGAAGCTGGGCATGAGCAGGGTGACGGGCAGGTCCATGTCCGGCCAATTGCCGGTTACATCCGCCCACGAAACCAGGATGAATTTGTCGGTCGTCGGGTCATGGTCATAATCTGCCGTATCGGCCACGGGTGCTTGCTGCTGAACGAAGCCAGCGGCCAGCACGTAGCTCAGGCTGTTGAAAGCAAGAACGGAGGAGTTGTAGTGGACCCGCAGTCCCAAGCCTGTCACGGTCTTGTCGGAGTCCGACGTGGTGTACTCGACGGCGAAGTTGAACGTCTGTCCGGGAACAATGTTCCTCGTATCCGGCGAACCAGAGACGACCTGCATGGGCAGAGAGGCATCCACAACAAAGGTCTCGCTGGGACCAGCCGGGGGAGCCGGATTGCCCGCCAGATCGGAAGCCGTGCCCTCAGCCAACGAAATTCCCAACGTGCCGTCTCCGCTGATGTTGCTGATGGTCACCGTGCGTGTCAGGCCGGTGCCCGACACATGGACGGTGCCCGTGGCGGTTCCTGTCTTGTTCAGGGTGACATCAGAAGCCTCTAATGTGATTGCGCCGAGATTGGCGTCGGCATACGTGACAACGTAACTGACCGGCCCATTGCCCGTGATTGTGGTCGAGGGCGGTCCAATCGTTACGGAAGGTGCCGTATTGTCCACAGTGAATGGATCGCTTGTGGCCCCCTGGTCTGGATTGCCCGCGAAGTCGTGGGCCGTGCCCGGCGTCAGCCAAAACCGGAGCGTGCCGTCACCTGCAATATCACTGATGGTCACCCAGAACACCTTCGGCATCGTGGGATCATAGATTGCTACTGTGATTGGTGCCTCGACGTTCACTGCTCCCGTGGCAGTGCCGGTTGCCTCAAGCACAATGTCAGATGCGGACAGACTGACCTCGCCCAGATTGGCATCGGCGTAGGTCACTTCGTACCTGACCGGCCCACCCGCCGTGATCGGGACCGATGGCAAGCCGATGGCCACCGTCGGTCGCGTTGTGTCCACAACGATCGTCGAAATGTCGCTCGTGCCCTCATTACCAGCCTCGTCGCTCACTCGGGCACGCAGTCGATGTGTCCCCTCGGTCAGCGCAGGCGCTACGTCGAAAACAGCCGAGCCGGCGGTCAACGTCGAAGTCACATAGTCCGCTTCTCCAGCGTCCGCAAAGTCGCCGTTGTTGTTCAAATCCACATCGAGCGCCACAGCAGTGCCGTCAGGCACGCCAGAGCCGTCGTCCGTGGCGGCGACCGTGACTGATGGCGTAGTATCATTCGTAAACGTGGGTGCCGTTAGGACCACAATCGGGACTGTGCTGTCGAAGGTGATTGCAGCAGACGTTGCCTCAAGCGTCCATCCAGATGCCGTGGAACTGGCCGAGAAGTTCACATGCGTTGATCCAGATGCAGTGCCCACGGACGTGAAGTTCGCGGTCAACAACCGCGCCGAATCCTGATTCGGCCAGTAGCCCGTCATGTCGGCCCACGAGACCAATACATACTTGTCTGTCGTCGCGTCCTCGTCATAATCCGCCGTGTCATCCATCGGCGACGATTGCTGGATGAAGCCGGTTGATAGCAGGTTGGTAGAATCGTTGTATGTAAGCTGCGATGAGTCATAGTGAATTCGCAGCCCCAGGCCAGTGAGCGTCGGATCAATTGGGTTGGTCGTGTAATTCACGTCGATGGAAACAGGATTGCCTGGCGAGACAATGCGCATCGTTGGATTCGGCGTTATAACCTGCTGATCCGTGACTTCCTCCACCGTGCCGGTGACCGTGATGTTGAATGATGGCTGATCGCTGTTCGGCAGTGAAACCTCAAAGCGAAACGAGCCAGCCGTCGATGTGTCGGGCGTAATGGTGAAATAGGTTGCCTTTGCGGGCATAACAAATGGTAGTGCAGGAGGAGTATCCGTCTCATCGCCCTCGATTGCCTGAACTCCCAGATTGCCTAACGTAAGCGTTTGTTCACCAAGATTCTTGACCGTGAAAACGACGGTTGCGTTCACCTCCCCACGGGCAAAAGTCCCTATAGTTACCGTAGAGCCGCTTTCTACTCTGTCGCCATTTACGACAATGCTCATGATTTCGGGGGTGACGACATCAAACGAGCCGGAATGCTGAGAAGAAGCAGGGCTGTCGTCTGCATCCGCTGCAATGATTGTGTAGGTGTGTGGCCCAGCTATCAGAGGATCGTATACGACGGTGTAGTCGCCAGCATCAGGGCCAGCCACGCCGTCCAACTTGAAGGCGTCATCCACCAATACGGAAGTCGCGCCAATTCCGCTTGGATCGGAAAGATGCCAGCGGATGCGAACCTGCTCGTTACTGGCGATGATGCCATCACCATTGCCAAGGTCTTCTTCGATGTGGATGTCGGAAATGGCTGGTCCCTCGGTGTCACTGTCCTGCACCACAACGTCCACCGAAGCCTTATTGCCCATCGGGTTGTCCTGAAACGTCGGAGCAATCCGCGAGTAGATGTGGTGTGTGCCTTCCACGCCTACGAGAACGTCGGAAATCGTAACGGTCTGCGGATATGACCAGTTGACGCTTGCTAGAATTGTTGCTGTTCCAAGTGGTTGTCCGCCCATGTCTGGATCGCCATCGAATAATTCGACTTTGACATCGCTCGTTGGGTCTGTTGGAGCGACACTATGCACGGTGACTTGAAAACTGGTCGCGGTCCCTTCTACAATCTCTTGTGAAGCCACGATGTCCATTGAGTCGATCACAAGGTCAGGCTGATTCAGGTAGGCAAACCACACACCATCCACATCGGGCCATACGACAACATTCCCGTCAGAACGCCACCCGAAATTGGTCTCGGTTTCCCGCGACGAATCCGTCTTGGAAAGGCGAACTGGTTGGTCCTCGTCAATCATGCCTTCGGCATTGATACTCCAGAAGAACAGATCGTGATCGGTATCGTCCCGCTGAGCTACGATGACACCGTTGCCAGCCACTGGGTCATAGTAATCACCCGAGACCCAGCTAGTCGTGTTCCCTTCAGTTGTGGAAATAGAATGTGTGAGCTTTGTGGTCTCACCATCTTCCCATGCAAACCACTGGTTTGTAGCGACGGTTCTGTATTGTAGCGTGAGGTACGGTATGTTGCTTCCGTACTCACTTGCGTTAAAGTCCATCCTCGCTATCGAATCGGTGTAATAATCGACACCAGGACGTAATTCAATGCCATATTGAAGGGTTTCGCTGCTCGATGTTACATCACAAGTGTTCCATCCCTGGTACCAGGCCGTGTACGCGGGAGTGAGCCGGCTGCCGAGGTCCGGGTGGTTTGCACCTGTGACATCGTGCTCGCTCCAATTCTCAGCTACCTCGAACAGGCTGATATATGGCATCCCACTGCCGTATTGTGCTCGCATGTACGCATGGATAACAGCCGATTCGATCTGTCCCAATTCCTGCCCGACAGTTGTTGAGTCGATCGGGGTGTTGAGGTCAAACTTGATGAGCGAAGAGCGAATGATGCTAGTCGCACTGGTATCCGTCGCCGACACGATTAGCGTGCCGTCATCACCATTGTTTCCACCGTCGGTATTGCTGCCGTTGCGTCGCCCTTCATAGTAGGTGTCGTCCGAAGCATACAACGTAACGTTGCGTCGTTCATAAGTCTGCCGCCACACGATCTGTGCGTTGCCGCTTGCGTCAAGATTCACAGAAGGAGTGCCAGGGGCCAAGTCACCTCCAACAATCTCTTGGGGAGCAGTGTCTTTGCCCGGCTCGTACTTCTGAAGCGAGCCTCTCGTTCTTCGCCAATAGGTTGTACTCCATACGTAGATTGTCTCATTCCACGCTAAAACACTCCCGGCGAAATCGCCGTCTTCGACGGTAAGTACTGGATCGTAGCCACTTCGCCCATAGTCCGTCACGCGAGTCTCGGGCTGTATGACGTTGGAAACGTCGTACAAGAACAGATTCTTGATTACACCGGGATTCTCAGCCGTTTCCGGGAACGTGTATTCTGTTCGTACAAATGCAACATACAATCCATCGACCCCAATCAAGGTCTCATCGGCAATAGTGGTTGCCACAGAATATGTCTCACCTGTGGTTATGTCAAAGGCATATACATCATGCTGCCTGGTGTCTTCGTGCCATACCTCCCAAGCAACGATGTTGCCGCTGATAAAAGGGCGTGAACCATCGGGTTCAAAGCCACTGATTGGCGTGCCGGTACGCAGATTGTAGGCATGAACCTTATCCCATCCCGACCATACGACAATATCTCCACTTACGTCCGCAAAGTCCTCCCCTTGTTCTGTTCCTGGGACCGAATATGCCGGTGTGCTGGAGCAGACAAGGCCCGTTGCGGTGGACGTGTCGTTGATGATCCGGCCATTGGATGTCTCGACAGTGATTGGCAGGCTGACTTCGCCCTTCAGATCGCTTGTATCAATTGTGACCGTCCACTCCTCCTGCGTGCCCGGCGCAATGGTAATTGGAAATCCCGTCTCGCTGACTTGCACACTGGCTGGTGCCTGAATGCCGGTCACAATCAAGCCTTCGGTCCCTGGGTTGCTTATCTTGATCTGGTAGGATTCCGACGCGTCAGGGGAAGCTACATCGAACGAGTATTCTCGCGGATCGACCGCGAGCCAAGCGGCGGTTCCCACATTCACGCTGAACGCATTCTCGATAACCACTTCCTGCTGCTGGTTCTCCTCATACATGATGTGCAAGTCAAACCATATTACCCCTGTGAAGCCTTCGTCTATGCGTACCAGGAAGTAGTCTGCTACTCCTGGCTTGCTCTCTGGCTGGCCGATGTGCCCAGGGAGTAAATCGGGGTACTCCTTGGCATTGTTTGGAGGAGTGTATACGCCCGGCTGATCTGTGGTTAGGTAGGCATCGACGAATGTTGCCCGAGCACCTCCCACATTGGCAATCGCTGGACGGAACCAAATGTCTTCCCCGCTTTCAGCATTGCCATTTCCGTTGTTGCCCGAGATGCTTGACGGATCGTCTATTGAGACGCTCGACACCACGAAGTCCGCGCCGAGTTCGCCTTGTGCGTAGAAAGTTGTTTCTTCTGGAAACTGGAGATTCTGGTAATACCATTGATCGCCGATCTTGTAGGTAATGTACAGGTTGAAGTTCTCATCGCGGTGATCTGAGAAAGTGGTCTCCACCAAGAAACGACTTACTGATCCCTGGGTTACACCAGTAAAGAAATCGTCGAAGTAGACGTTGCGTTCCGTCACGGATATGTCTGAGTCCTCTGCTCCCAACACAGCTTCCACATTGCTGGCATTTCCGGTGCTGGTGAGATTCACTCTCAATCGTGGATGCTCGCCAGCCTCGATTACACCGTCGTTATCGTTTCCGCTCCATCCCTTGTCTTCCCACGCCGCGCCTGCGAACGAGAAATGATTGCCCTCAAGAATAGCAAACGCCGGCGGGCCAGAATCTGCGGGAGCAGGCAAACTGGTTTGTTCCGATCCACTCCCAGTCTGGGGGACGAAATTCCACGATGCGACTTTCCAGTTGAAAAGGTCAACTCCTCCTTCAAAAAGGCCAAACACTGCTTCCCAATTCAAGTTGCCTGAGAACGTCAGGCTTCCCGGCGCATCATAGGACCATGTGTTGTTCTCGCATTGTGCGGTGAAGTCTTGTGTCACCGTCCCTGCAACTTCCACGCCAGCCTTCGCAAATGTCCAGGGACCAAGGTTTCCGATGTTTAGGTCCGCATACGCACTGACATTTGCTTCCACACTGGGGTGTATCGTTGCGTTGGACGTTCGCAATTGGCCGTCGGCCAGGACGACAGTAGCCGACGCATCGAAGTCAACGCCGATGTTGAATCCCACGCCTACCTCAAAGGACGCCACTCCGACTTTCACAAACGGCAGTCCGTAGATCGGAACGTCAACGAGCGGCTCACTCCATTCGTACTCAAGGCCCATGTTGAATTGTGCCGTGCCCGATACCCCCGCCCAAGTCAGGTCTGAATTGAAGGCGGGATTGAAGCTAATGCTATAGCTTCCCGACGCCGGACCAGCCTCGAAGTCGCCGTCTACACCCGTAAGGAGTTTGTAGTCCCAGATATCCACGCCCATAATCTCGGAGTGAACACGGTATCCGGTATCCGTGGCCTGCACATCGCCACTTGGCGAAGACACAAGTGAGAAATCCCAGCCTGTGTCGAATCCCGTGCGAAGGCCGCCGAGATCAATCAGCGGATCGTTGAAGTACGGCGGTGTCCACTTCCACGAAGTGGGGGTCGAGAAGCCATAGTCCAGGTCCTTATAGTACACTTCAAAGGCATACCCCGTGGTTTCGCTGACACTTGCCGAGAATTCGACCTTTGCCTCCTGCATCCAAGAGGGTAGCAGGATCATGTCTACGTCGTATGTGAATGAGTCAGCCAAGGACGACCCTTCGTAGGCGTTGACCACCAAATCGGACACGCTTGTGAGCGCCGACATGTTGAATTGCCCAGCCCATCCATCGGCAGGATTGGAGTCTGTGACCTGCTGTCCTCCGATCTGAAAAACCACGCGGCTCGGATTCCCAGCAACCTGCGCCGTGTAGGTATTGAGCACCTCGGGGATTTGTGCGTCCGCAATGAACCGGAAGTCGCCCCAGGCGGAGGTTACACCCAGGATGTCCACTGCAAGCAACGTCCGGTCTTCTAACGGTTCGACGACCAGATGTCGGCAACCGATCTGCCGCCCGATGTTGGGTGGCCATGCCGACGAACGACGGTTGTGCCTTTTAGTCGCCCTGGTAGAGAAGATACCTCGACGCATGATGGAGTCCCCCAGTGGTCTGGTAAATGCCTGCGATTCTGCCAAGCCGCGCTATCGTCTTCCTCATTCACCCCGCCGGTTCTTGTCGAGGGGCGATAACGGGATGTTGCGAGACGCTTGTGAAATGTGGAACCGATTACCCCCGTTCAGAACCGACCGCCCATTACCTCAGAAGTGTATATGTGTTATTCTCAGAACCCCGTGCGGGCCGGTCAAGTTAGCACAAGCAATAGAGCCAAAACCGCGTTTTATACAGCCGGGCACTCCCTCAACAGCGGGGCAACACTTTGTGGAGAGGGGACTTCACGGGCGGATTCCGCAGCAAGCCGACCTGTAGTTCCCTCCCTTGCCCCAATAAGCCCGATTCAACCCCGGTTGGGTGCAAAAATTCTGAAGCGATACGGAAAAAGATAATTCAGCGCCCCTGGTTACTCACCCTCGCACCGTAGATGTCTGGCTCGATGTCGTCGTAGTCGCCGCTTGTGACCTGAATATGTCTCTTGTCGCGGACATCGGCGAGAAAGACGTGATATCGACCGTCGGAGGCGGCGGAATAGGCGAGACATTTTCCATCGGTGGACCATCGCAGCGCCACCTGGAACTTGGTTTCGGTATTAACGAGGCAACGCGGGTTCGTGCCATCCGCCCCGGCCAGGTAAATTTTCTCCGGGGGTAGGTCAACGCCGGGGGGACGCAGTGCCGCGATCTTCTTCCCGTCCGGGGAGGAGACTGTCGCAGCGAAGAAAGCCCAATCTCCACCGCTTGACATGACCTGCATGATGCGCCGAGTCTTCGGATCGAGAAGGAATACTCCCTGTTGACGGGAGGAATCGGGTGACTGGCTGTTCGCCAGGATTAGCCCGTCTATCCTTCTCCAACACAAGCTCAGATGATGACCACAGCCGTCGCCCAGTTCTCCCTCCACGAGGGACCGGACCTTGCCGGTGCCGACCCCAACGATGCGGATTGCCCGACTGTTGTCGCCGATGAACGCGATTTCGGTCCCGTCCGGCGACCAGTCGAGCGTGGCACCCCGATCGGGCAAGACAGGGTCCGTTTTCTGCAACACCAGAGGCTGCGCACCATTGCGGTCGGTCATGCAGATTTTGGGCAGGCCCGGCTCGGTGGAGACATAGGCGATTTGTCGTCCGTCGGGCGACCATCGCGGGCAACGGTCGGTGGCATGGTTATTGGTGAGCCGCACGGCCTCCTTTTCGCCAAACCGCATCCGATAGATTTGGTGTCCCTCGCCCGCGCGGTTCGAGGCAAAGACGATGCTGCTCTCTTGGGCGTTGAGATCGACTATCGCGGCCCCGCCATCGGGCGCATCGTGCCAGACGAGCAGGCGACGACCGCCGGGAAACACGACGACGCCCACTGCCCCTTCGCGCAGACCATCCACACGCTGACGCACGGTGCCGCTCTCGTAGTCCAGGACAAACAGTTTTCTTCCCTCGGGGCTCAGCACATAGAGAGACTCATCTTGATCGTTGACGGCCAGGCATCCTGGTGCATACCCGTCGAGTTTCATATCGGAGACTCGATTCGCCTTCAAGTCCACGACCCAAATCTTCCGTTGGCCGGAATCGCTCACGAAGGCACGTTGCAGCCGACTGGAAAAGGCAACGCCCTTGAGTTCGCCAGTCGGAAACGACAGAAGAGGCACTGCCTTGAAAGGCGCTGTGAGGCAGACTCTGTACAAGGTTGGAGCTAGTGACTTGCGCTGCCAAGCAACCACGTAGGCGAACTTGCTGCCGCCGCTAAAGACCAACGGTGAGGCGATTTCATCGTCAAGTCGGGCTTCCCCGAGGAGGGAGAACTTGTCGTCGGCCACGTCAACGATAGAGATTTGATCGTTGCTTAGGTCTCCAGAACGGCCGTCATCGCCCAGCGCCACCGCCAGTCGCTTACCGTCGGGCGTAATGCCGATGTTCGTTGCCCAAACAGCGGTCGGCACACCGCCGATCGGAAGGTCAGTTCGTCGGTCATTGTCGCGGAGGTCGATGCGGGAAATGTGCCGACGAAAGTAGTTCGTGACGTACACGTATCGGCCGTCCCCGGAGACTGCAAGCCCCTTGTGGTCGCAGTTCGGTTCCGGGGAAGCGATTTCATGCAGGACTTTGCCTGAGCCAACGTCGAACACTCGCACATGAGATCGGCCCGGGTATTCGGAGAATGCCATGTACAGGGTCTTGCCGTCCCGAGACAACTGGGCAGCGACTGCTCTTGGCGGCGTCTCGATCCATCGCTCGATGGGAATGATTGTCGGTCCAATTGACGTAACGGCCGGAGCGGTGACCACCGACATGCTTCTGCCGTCCGACTCGACGCTGACCTTATCACGATCAATCGTGACCTTGGCCGGGTCATTCACTCGGACCTCGGTTACTCCATCCGGCGTCCTGATGTAGATAATGATGCCGAACAACACCACGAACAGTGCGCCCGCGGCGCTCGTCCACCGCAGCCAGCGATTCCGTCGAGGCGGATCGCCCACGCCTGGCGAAATCCGAAGCCACTCCTGAATCGTGTCGGCGAAATCGCCAGCCGTCTGAAAACGGCTGACCGGGCTCTTCGCCATTGCCTTTGCGCAGATAGCTTCGAGCCGCGTGTCGAGGTTGGCAACGAGAGTACGAAGCCTGGGTGGTTCCGAGCGTCTCACACTCTCCAGGATTTCGCCGGGGCTTCCCTCGAAAGGTGGACGACCGGCAAGCATCTGATAAAACACGACGCCCAGGCTGTAAACGTCGCTCGACGCATCGACGGGCCTGCCGCAAGCCTGTTCAGGCGACATGTATTGGAGCGTTCCCAGGAGAGAGCCTGCGTGCGTAAGCTGGTAGTTGCTCATCGGCCCCGGGGGCGATTTCAGCCCACTGGCCTTGCGATCCGCACCGCTCTGCAAAGTCACAGATGACTCGGCCGGCGCGTCGCCGACATGCTCCTCTGGTGTCAAACGCGCCAGGCCAAAATCCATGAGCAACGGTTCGCCAGAGCGATCAATCATCACGTTCGAGGGCTTGATATCGCGGTGGACAATGCCTTGGGCATGGACAATCGCCAACGCCTTGGCGAGCTTCCAGACTATTTCGGCAGCCTTCTGTGGATCGACGCTGCGGTCTTTCTCCCAATCAGCCAAAGAATGCCCTTCGATCAGCGCCATTGTGATGTAGAAGGTGTCCTCGAACTGGTCGGCATCGAAAATGGGGCAGATGTTCGGGTGTCGAATCTTTGCTGCGGCCCGTGATTCACGCACGAACCGCTCCATTACAGCCGGTTCCGAAACCGGATCGACACGGGGAATCTTCAGAGCAACGTCACGTCCTAACCGCGTGTCATAAGCCCGGTATACCGTTCCCATTCCTCCTTGCCCGAGCAGTTCGAGAATCTTGTAGCGGTCATCTCGTCCGAAGAACTGCCCAGTGGTCAGTGGTGGAAGCGAAGGAGTCACCGATGGTGTCTGGTCCAGAATGCTCGGGGACGTATCGGTGGCAGCGGCCATTGCGTCATGGGCTGCTTCGCCATGCTCTTGTTCCCGCTGTACCTGAGCGGCAATCGCCTCAAGATCAATTCGCCCGGGAATGTCCGGGAACCGGGATTCAATCTCCTCTGCCGTTGGAAGTAATCCGAAAGTTGCCCGTGTCAGACACTCGGCTTCCAGCAGTTCGTGGGCAACACTGGCCTTGCCGCTCAGTTCAGGCCAATCCGTGAGGTATGTTTCGAGTCGGCGCGGCTGGCCCGACGCGGAACGGTACTCCTGATCCACCTTGATGAGTTCGACCAACACGCGCTCTCGAAGAGCGTGACCGGGCGGCGGGACGAACCGGGCAATATCCCCATCGCCGCTGGCTTGCCACGAATTCTCCAACCCCTCGACAGCCTCATCCAAAAGGGACTGCCTCTGATCGTCCCATCTGGTGGCGGGATGCACCGGCGGTTTTGCCATGTGTTTTCCCCTTGGGCACGCCCCGGCGTGCGTGGTGTATACACAGTCCTCTATCCACTAAGCCGGAGAAAGGTGGGCTAGGGTGCAAAATCTCTCTTCAGTTGCGGGAATCGTCGTCCAGGCAGTCGGACAGCTTGCCACCGAACTCATTCAGGACCCGGCGAATCGTCCACCGGGAACAGCCGACCCGAGCAGCGATCTCCGGGGAAGAGAGGTCCTCGTGATAGAAAAGGCGGCAAATTTCCAGGTGGCGCGGCTTCAATCCGGCCATGGCAGCTTCGATTGCATCGGCCAACTCCACCGCCCTCTCGTGCGGTGGATCGCTCTCGATAACGTCCCCCACAAGAAGGTCTTCCCTGGCCTTGCTGCCCCGATCCTGGATTTTGTGACACATGATCGTCACGAGCAGACTCCAAAGTCTCGCCGACTGGTCAATCTGGTAGCGATTCTGGTTCATGCCGCGAAAGAACGAACCGAGGGCCGAATGGGCTGCGTCGTCCGCCCCATACTGCCGTTTTAGTCGCTCACCGATCAGCCCCGTTGCCACTTGGCACAGACGTTCGACATATCGAGTGTAGACTTCCTCGGCGGCCGATTCCGTCCCGGCGTTCAATCGCGTCAGAAAACTTCGTTGTGGCAAATCAGGATCACCCACGACAGCCCCCAAGATGAAACGGCCAGAGAATAGACTCCGTTGCTTTGTATCAGTTGAATAAGGCCCGATCAGCACCTCCGGGTTCATTGTCCGTCCCCACCTGACGGGAGTCAAGAAGGCCATATTTGGGAAAGGAACGCAGGAAGGCCAGAGTCAGACCACTCACTACTCCTTGATCTCTATCGGCATCTCGTAGTCGCGGCCGGTCCAGCGCCAGAGGTTCATGCCTAGCATCTTGGGCATTTCGTTGGCGGGAAGATAGGCTTGGACCATCTGGTACGGGACCCAGATGTCGGTGCGGCCGGGGAGAACGTAGTGCTGGCCCCCGTTCACCGACAGGTATCGCGGTACGCTGGTCAGATTCTGCACGACGAGCCGGCCCCGAGTCACCACGGGCGCGAGTCGGCTCGGCGTTCTCGCGTCATCGAGTTGACGCTGTAATCGCTCAACCTGATCGGCCAGCCGGCGCGCATTCGCTTCGAGGAAAGCGATCCGGTCGTAGTCACTTGATTGCCCCGGACCACCCGATTGATTCAGAGCACTCGATTGGTCCGGCAGTGTCGGATCGGCGATCGAACCTGTCAGCGGAAGTTGGGACTCCCGGAACCTCATGCCGAGATGTTGTTGGATCAACTGGATTTGCTGCTCCAGCCGGTCGAGCCGTCCTTCGATAGGCCCGACGCCGGTCTGCCCCGAGACCGGCGTCAGGCGTTGGGTGGTGGTTTCGGCGACGGAGGTGCTCACAGAGGTTGCCAGGCAGGCCAAGAGACCCACCAGTAGAATCAGAGTAGCTCGGCGCATGGTTTCTTCTCCTTAACGACGGTAGTAGGTCGTGATCGTGGGGGCGGACAGTGGCTGCGAGTAGGCATAATTGACTGGGACCCAGTACGGTGTGTCGATGTAGTGAGCGTGCGTGTGCCAGCCCAACGCCGGGTTCCAGTGCCAGGAGGCCCCCTGGTAGACCCGATAGTATTGGACCTGGTAGACGGGCGGATCGGAGTAGTACACCGCTTGCGAAGCCGGGCCTGCGGTGTAGTACACCGCTTGCTGGGCCTGGGCCTCGGCAGCCAGTCCCAGCCCGAGGCAGACCGCCGCAAGCACCAACAGCACAGTCAACAAATTTCTTCGACGTGTCTTCATCGCTCTTGTCTCCTATTCATTCAATACCGCAACATGGTCGCCAGCAGATCGACGCGACCATCGCGCCAATTACGGACTGCCAACACCATTTGCTGCGGCGATGCCTTTACCGCCTGCTCGTACTCACCGATGCCGCGAGTGATCTGTCCGTTGATTGCCAGAATCACGTCGTTCGGCTCCAACACACAATGCTCGCCGGTGTTCACGGACACCAAGCGGGTTCCGGGATAGTCCAGCCATACATTGACCACGCGAATCCCATGGCCGCCATTGTCGGTCGCGCCAACGCCGAACCGAATGCCCTGACCGTCGTCGGGCAATGACCACACTCTTGGCGTCTGCTTGGTGTAGAGCTTGTGATTGACTTCGTGAAGGTAGCCCTTCGGGTAGGCTTTGTCGAAGAATGCCTGAACGCGAGGGTTCACATCGTTCACGAGGGTCTGCCAAGAAACCCTCCGCTCGGAGTTCTCTCGCAGATACGCGGCCAGCGGATGGAGGAATGAGCAACCTCGCTCGGAATTGGCGAATCCCAGTTGCCCTTCTGAGGCCCCGTTGATATCAACGATCCCGCGTGGTCTGAGGAACAACTCCTCGGCAATCGGCGAGATTCCTCGCGGAGCATCGTCGAAGCTAGGATAGACACATGTCCGACGAGTGTATACTGGCTCGACAGGTGCATCGCATACCTCGTTGCAGCTTCCCGACAGGACGACCACCAAGCGTGGACCCAGCCGCCGCATTGCCCTGACAACATCTTTACGGTGCAGGCCATCGCCGTTGGGCATCGAGAAGTAGTGCCCAACGTGGTTGTAAGCGCCGTGGCCCGTCCAGATAAAGACGAAGGTGTCGTCAGCGGCCAGGCGGAAAGCGTTGATCGTTTGAAGGATATTCGTCTTGTTCACGTCATCGCCGCGAAGGGTCCGCATCTGTAGCTGCCACGGATTGGGAACCATCTCACGGAACAGGCTGGCGAAGTTGTCTAGGTCAACGCCGGCACTGTGGCCGATCTTCGGATCGTTCGTGTCGCCCACGAGGAGAACGTGAATTCGGCTTGTCGGCTGCGGGGCCGTATACTGTAGAGCAGACAACGGCTGTGGCGTCGAAGCCGAGGCGAGGTACACAGGTGGCTGTGCCAGAGCGGGCAGCGTCAGGCACACTAAAACACAGACTCCGAAGAGAGACCGGGCTTTCATCATCACCCCCTTGCCTGGATGGCCGACATGTAGATGCAGCCGAGTCCGCACGATTCTCAGCCGCCGCAATCGTGTTCTGTAGACATAGACGCTGGGACTTGTAGGAACTGTAACGGTATTTTGGAAAAATGCGTTGCGGCCTTGATGCAGGCCGCAGCGAGATTCGTTGCAGAGATGCGGCCGACTGCACCGGTACAGTCGAACGGACGAGCAGACATTGAAGAACCCCGCCAAAAAATGGGTGGCCGGGTGAATCGTGCATCGCGGACGCAACGACTTACAGGTCAACGGCTTAGGACACATCCCCCTGGCGACACTGCCCATTCTTTGTCTGCGTTTTGGAATTTGTCTTGCAGCTTTGCTTGCTGTGGGCGTCAATACCAATAGCCACGCCGCAATGTGTGTGGCACGAAAGAGTAGCCAAGTGTGGGCATGTGAGGAATTACCGACGCCATGCGGAAAGATCAGCCACCGGACAAGCAGTGGGAGACACTGGTAACTGACCTTCGTGGTTCTGGGTGCCAGGAACAAGGTGATTGGGGCAACGTGGACGATCTGTTGATCGCCCGATTTTTGGCCGGCGAGTGCAACGACCTTGAACGAGCGGCCGTAGAGTGTGCCAGACAGGAATGCCCCGAAGTGGCTGAGTGTATTGCGCTGGCCGGCGGGGCACTCCACGAAGGAGACTCGTCTGTCTTGTCCACTCCGGCCCCTGCAAGTTTGCCACGAGCGATCAAGCCGGCCCGGCGGTGGATATGGCGCGCCGTCGCATACGGGGCGGCGGCTGCCTGCGTCCTAGCAGTGGTCGGTCCCGGTTGGCTAGTGATGAAGCGACTGAATAGCCTCAGCGCTCAGATCGCCGCGCTTCAGGCCGGCTCGAAAGATGCCGAGAAGGTTGCTCCTCCGGTGGTGACCAAGGAAGACGTTCAATCCTCGCAGCGCGAGCCACAGGAGTTGACGAGCCGGGTCGCCAAACTCGATCAGCCGGCGCACGTCGTGTTCACGCTTCCCCCGCTAGAGCCGCCACTGGCTCCGAAGCCTAAGGAGACGGAGGGACAAAGTGAGGCTGGTGTCATAGAGCACGCCGTGCAGGATCACCGTGAGCCTCCGTATCTTGAAGGCGTCACGCCAAAGGGAGAAGTGGCTGGACAACCTCACACCGAATCTCCACCGGCTGGCCAGGTAGCCACTATGGCACCCGCGCGCCCATCACATGCAGGTGATCGGCAAGTAACGCTATTTCAACCCGATGTCAACCGAGGTCTCGCTGAGACGACCTTTCGACAGCGGCCCACCTTGGCTCCGCCCGAAGCGGACATGCAGCAACCTACTCTCCGCATGGACCAATCCCCCGCTCGATCTCACACTTCTGGCGGCTATGAGGGTACTTTCAGAGCATCCGCGACTGTGAGATACCAAGCCCCTTGTGGCATCATTGTCTGCGATGCAGGCGATGACTGGAGGCCGGCGCGTGATGCCGGATGTGGACAGGTATGCACGCCGACTTCCTACATGTGTGCGACCTCATCAATACCGGCCGCCACGGTAGTCGGGCCATGCGGCGCTACAGCCTGCTGTGTCCAGTCTGGTCCGCAGTCCAGTTCTGTGCAACCCTACACAGTCGCGCGGCCAGTCTGGCAGCCGTGTTGTGCGGGTGTTGTGCCCGTGACGTGGCCGGACCGCGCGCCAGTCGGCCGTCAAGAGATCGACTACGGCGGCTGGCGACACGCCGAAGACTGACAGCCGTCTTATTCGCAGGGCAGTCTGAGAACCTTACGCAGCCGCGTCGCGCTTGACCAGTGCCTCGCGTGCCAGGGCGACACACTCCACCAGTTCTGGCGAGCGGGCCATGGCTCGCTCGATTTCGGCGCGATCTTCGGAAGAACACCCGCCCGAGAGATACTGGGCGATGGCCGCCTCGTCCAGCTTGCCAGGTCCTGGGGGGCAACTGTCGTCAGACGCCAGCAGTTCCAGCACCATCTGCTCCCACTGCCTGTCGGCAACTTGGCCGCAAGTATCTGGTCGGCGCGAGGCGATGGCCGGACGACCTTGAGATCGTGGGTTCCGTGACATTCGCAGCCTCCGTGCTGAATCCCGGCGGTCCTCAGCGACCACCGCGTTTTGAAGGGACTTGTGTGAGAACATGGAACTCGGTGCGGGAGCCCTCTGCGGCCGATAACGCCATGGGGCAAGCGACCGTCTCGCTCTCATGGCTGAAACCACGATAATTCATCGCACGCTCCTGTCCAATAGCGGTTTTTGGCCGGTTGGCCGTTTTGGCCAGTCAGACCTAGAGGAACCTGCACCCCCAATGGTGGGTCGGCCTGACCAATGGCTCCAGATAGATGCCAGCATGCGCATGCGACGTTTGGCTCGGCGTATCCTATCGGCCGGCTATTCGCCTGATCTGGGCTTCGATGCCCACTAACCAATTGAGCACGGTTCCCTCTTCCTCACCGACCTGGGCCGCGATCACATCCGCTGCAACTGCTGGCGGAGAGTACTTCATGTGGAAGGCAAGTTGTTGCTTGATTGGGCAAGATGCCAGTATCGCTATGCTGTCTCGGTTGATCTGGTCTCGCTGGGCCGACTCAAGCCGGTCGAACCAATCGACAGGATGTCGCGTCCCCGCCAGGGCCACCTTGGCTACCGCAGGCGAAATGAGCGATTCGCAACGTTGACGGAGAGCCTCTTTGATCTTGCGGAGTCGAAAGAAGACGGTCTCCTCGGCCATGCCTGCGCCCCGGGCGATGTCGGAGATACAGGGTTTGAGATACGAGTACTTCATGTAGAAGACCAATCGCCACTCCAGGTCGAATTCCGACAAGGCGACAATGATGGTCGCGCGGAGTGCCTCGGCCTGCTCCCGTAAATCCAGCGCGGTGTCCGATCCGCTCGTGCCAGCCAGGGCATCGACGCAGCCCACAGAAGCCGCGCCCGACCGGCGAATCCACTCGATCGCGGTGTGGGAAGCGACAACAGCGGCCCAATGGCAAAACCACGTTCGCCGCGGGCTTTCGAGCCAGGTGCGCAGCTTTGCCGGGTCGCAGAGCTTGAGAAAGACCTCCTGAGCCACGTTTTCGCGGTCTTGTCGCCAAATGCCCTGGAACTTGCGGTTGACGATCCGCTCCACCAGCGGAGTCACCTTCTCCATCAGTTCGTCGCGGGCCGACAAGTCCATCGAGCCATCGCGCCGGCCGACGCCGAGAAAGCGCCGCACGTTCTCTTCGCAGTTGAAGATGTCGCGTTGGCAGTCGCAAGTCATTGGCTGTGTCTCGTAGAAAGCCGATCGGCCAGGTCACGCAGCCAGTCCTCCTGTCGAAAGACCGCCCCTGTCAGCGGCCCACCTTTTGGAGGGTCCATAAGACTAGGATACCTGGAGAAACGACCCGGTTCAAGTCACGTCAATGACGCTGCCCCGCAAGACAACTGGATCGACCCCGATGGACCGTCCAGGTGGCCAGGCTGTGCAACGCGAATGGACACGGGCGACCCGCCGCCGAGGTCCCCGGACTTGACCGCTCGGCACCGCGACCGGCATGGTCGGCCAGGGCTGGTCCTTTGGCACCGCTCCCTGATTCGCTCCCTGGTTGACGGCTAGGACGGCGTGGGCGGCTCCGGTCAGCGGGGTGCATGTCAGGGTTTGTAGGGTTTTATGCGGCGGCGACAAGGGGATGGCGGAGGCGTGCATAGCCGGGCCGGGTGGCAAGGTGGTCCGCAAGTCGGTCGTCGTCGCACAACGCCGCCGCTCGGA
>Ga0209342_10000477_pt1 | contig 46377 bp, 50 predicted proteins | sample RifCSP16_2_FD_184023 | JGI IMG/M metagenome (GOLD analysis project Ga0209342, IMG submission 184023) | Soil microbial communities from Rifle, Colorado - Rifle CSP2_sed 16_2 (SPAdes) (version 2) | ecosystem: Environmental > Terrestrial > Deep subsurface > Rock core/Sediment | place: Rifle...
CACCCAGGATCGACACTCCGTGTAATCGCATTCCCTTTTTCCCCAGATCATCATCCACGATCCCAAGCACATTGAAGGGTGTTCCGGGCTGTCTTCTGATCTCCTTCAACAAGTTGCTTCCCGCGTGACCTGCTCCCACAAGCAGCGTTCTTTTCCCTGTACCCGATCGCGGTATCAAGTACGTCTCCCGGTAGATACGCCAGACCAGCCTGCTGGAGGATACAAGGAAAAAAAGAAGGAACCAGTCCAGGAGAAATATGGAACGCGGGTAAGGAGCAAAGTGGCGAACATACATGATCGTAAAAATCGAGATGATCGAAGAAATAGTGACAACCTTAAATATTTCAATGGCATCGTGAAGAGACGCATAACGCCAGATGCTCCGGTACAGACCGGAACTGAAAAAGACAAGGGGCTTGACGATAATGATCACATAGAGGCCCTGGAGAAAGAGGGCGTTCATATCAGCGGGGATATGAAAGTCAAAACGAAGCAGGAAGGACAGAACAAAGGCCGCTATGATCAGAACTATATCAACCAGAAAAACCAGAAGTCTTTTTTTACTGAACATGGTCTCTCCGTTCTTTCACTATGTTCTCTGCCCTATGCGCCATGCCGCCCCTAATGCGTAACACCATCGCCGCGCAGAACCTTCACAAAGGTCAGAAGGATAATTTTCATATCAAAAAGAAAAGAGCGATGGCGGAGATAGTATTCATCAAATGCCACTTTATTGGGAATCGGAAGTTCGTCCCTACCATTGACTTGGGCCCAGCCCGTGAGGCCGGGAGTAAGTACATGAATCCCTTTTCGGGTTCTCAGTTGAACGAGATCGTCCTGGTTGAATAGAGCTGGCCGAGGCCCCACAAGGCTCATATCCCCTTTCAAGATGCTGAAAAGCTGGGGCAACTCGTCAAGACTCGATTTGCGCAGAAAGTAACCGATCGATGTTAGATACTGGTCCGGATTTGATAAGAGATGTGTAGCCATTGCCGGTGTATCGATCTTCATGGTGCGATACTTCGGCATCTTGAAAATATTGTTATTTTTTCCCACCCTGTCGGACCAGTACCACGCCGGCCCTCTGGATGATATTTTCACCAGTAGTGTAATTAAGAGCATTGGTATAGAGAATATAATCAGTAGCAACAAAGTCATTATAAAGTCGAGTAAACGCTTCATGGCTTGGCTGATTTTGAGTTTTGGGTTTTGGGTTTTGAGTTATTAATGCCTGTTGTTTTCACGATAGACGTAAGTATATTTGCTATAGATTCTGATTCAGTTAAAAGAGGTTCGACTTCGGCTTTGGCGATTGTTTCGCTGTCTTGAATTAATCTTTGCCAATAATTTGTCTCCCGTGCCTCTTTTGAGGCTATTGACATTTTTGAAAGGAAATCTGCTCTACTCTGTCCCGCCAGGGCTTCCTCAACGTTTGCACCGATACTCGTACCAGCCCTAAGTAACTGCTTCGACAAAACAAACTCGTTATGTTTCAATACAACCTTATATAACCCAATAATTTGCAATGCGAAGGAATAGCTCTTCTCTTTTATCAAGCTCTTTTTCATATTTAAACGCCTGCCTTTCATGCTAAACTTAAAATTCATAACTCAAAATTCAAAACTGTTTTTTAAACCATTCCGCTGTTTCTTTGAGCCCCTCCTCCATCGAATACGGAGGTTTCCAATCAAGTTCACGACGGATTTTACCGGAGTCAATTGTCAGGGAACCAAGAAGTCTTTCCATCGCAGCAGATTTACCGAGAAGCTTGCCTGCTCTTCGCATCAGTGCAGGAGGGAAAGGAAAGAGCCGCGCCGGCCGCCCAAGAGCGGCTGCAACCCTCCGGATCAGTTCCGGAGTGGATACATCGTCCCCGTCACTCACCAGATATGTCTGACCTGCCGCCTTGGGATGCTTGACGCAGGCGGCTATAGCATCAACCAAATTTCCAAGGTAAATGAAACTCCGACGGTTGCTGATGCACCCCAACGGAAGCGGAATGCCACTTTGCACACCGTGCATGAATCGCAGAAAATTTGCCTTCACCCCGGAACCATAAACCAGCGGCGGGCGAATATTAACCACTTCCAAACCAGTCTCAGATGCAACCTTACTAAGCGCAACCTCAGCCTCAAGTTTACTGATACCATAGGCATCTTCCGGAGCCGCTTCGTCATCTTCGGTGTATGGTTCCCCTTTTCCTTCACCATTCACCTTAACTGAGCTAATAAAAACCATCCTGCGAACCCCGGCGGAAACGGCCTGACGGGCCAGCTGTTCTGTTCCCGCAACATTGACCTTTCTGAATTCAGAGAGAGGATTCAAAGACCGGTCCTTCATTACATGCACTCTCGCTGCCAAATGGATTACAACATCAATATTCTCTAATGCATCCTGCCAGTCGGTTTCAGGGCCGATTTCGCCGACCAAGCATAGCTCACTTATGTTGGTAAGTTGAGGATATTTTGCAGCTCTGCGCACGACTCCGCGGATAAAATACCCTTTTGTCTGCAATAAGCGACAAAGAGACTTCCCAACAAAGCCATTTGCTCCTGTGACCAGTATGCGCATCATAATACTTTTCCGGCCATCTATCCGGCCAAATTATTACCAAGATACAGAGTGGTAGATGAGGGTATTCATTTCGAGAGCATTTCAAAATTCCTGTCAATCAGATTGACAATCCTTTCGGCAGCATTCCCATCACCGTACGGGTTTGCAGCTTTTGACATGATTTCATAAATAAAATTGTTCTCGAGTAATTCCAGTGAGGAAGCCACAATTTTTCCCCTGTCCGTTCCTACCAGTTTAACAGTTCCAGTATCAATTCCTTCCGGTCGCTCAGTTGTATTTCGCATGACAAGAACCGGCTTGCCGAGAGAAGGCCCCTCTTCCTGAATACCACCGGAGTCAGTAAGGATTAGATACGCTTTGCTCATTAAAAACACAAATGGCTCGTATTCGAGAGGCTCTATAAGATGAATATTAGGCAATCCATTTAAGATTGATCTGACAGGCTGTTGAACATTAGGATTCAAGTGGACAGGGTATACTATTACAATATCGCTTCTTTTCTCTGCGATTTCTCTCAGAGCCCAACAAATATTTTCAAAACCCTCACCAAAATTCTCACGCCGGTGTCCGGTTACCAAAATCAGTTTTGAGTTGAGATTCAGATTGTATTTTTCTTCAAAAAATCTCACAAAGGCTTGTTGTTTATCTTCTGTTTTCTGCCCATTGACTACTGTTAAGAGCGCATCAATCACCGTGTTGCCGGTAACCCAAATACTTTCTGAAGGAATGCCTTCTTTCAAAAGGTTGGATTTCGACCATTCGGTAGGTGAAAAATGAAAATCTGCGAGAGTGCTGAGCAAATGCCTGTTTATCTCCTCAGGAAAGGGGCTGTACTTATTGTGAGTTCTAAGACCAGCCTCTATATGTCCGATTGGTATTCTGAGATAATATGCAGCCAAGCCGGCAGCAAAAGCTGTTGTTGTATCCCCCTGCACCAAAACTATGTCGGGCTGCTCTCTCCTCAAAATGTCTTTAAGACCAACAAGAGTGTTTGCTGTTATATCAAACAAATCCTGATTTGGACGCATGATATCAAGGTCATAATCAGGGGAAATATCAAATATTCTCAATACTTGATCAAGCATTTGTCTGTGTTGTGCGGTAACACAAACAATTCCTTTTAATTCAGAATGCTTCTCAATCTCTTTAACTACAGGAGCCATCTTTATGGCTTCCGGGCGAGTCCCAAAAACGATAAATATTTTTTTTCTATTTTTTGCTTTTGTGTTCATGTACACAAATACTCTCTACGCCTCTCACTGCACTGCTCATGCCAGGCTTAAAATCAGCAAGGGCTTCAATTTTCTCCCAATTATCTTTAAACCACTCAATATTGGTCTTAAACCCACCATCAAAATCAATCAATGGTTTGTAACTAATCAACTTTTCTGCCTTTTCAATTGAGGCTAACAGTCTTGGCTTAGTGTCCCATTTGCGACGTTCTCTAAACAGAATCTCTGATGTGTTACCTGTTGCCTTGTTTACCATATTTGCCAGATCAACAATCTTAATTTCTCTTCCAGAAGCTAAATTAAAGTTTTCACCGACGGCATCTTTATAATATCCGGCTTTTACTAATCCCTGCACCAAATCAAGAACATATGTGAAATCCCGCGTCTCAGAGCCGTCACCTGTTATAGGAAGAGCTATTCCTTTCATCGCCCAGTAAATGAAATTCGGAATTACATTTCTATACTGTCCAGGCACCTCGCCTGGTCCGTATGAATTAAAGAATCTGCAATTGACAATAGGGAGTCTATAGTGATGGTTATAAAAATTGCAATACATCTCCCCGGTCATTTTGTTAATCTGATATGGCGTGGTAAGATGCATCGATATGAACTCCTCTTTTAAGGGAAGTTCAGGATAAGAGCCATAAATTGCACAGCCGCTCGATGCATAAACAAATTTTTCAATCCGGGCTATCTTTGCATATTCCAGCAATCTTATTTGTCCAATAATATCGACTTCAGCAGACGTTTCAGGATAATCAACAGAATTTTGATTTGCAAAGAAAGCAGCCAAATGAAATACAATGCTCGGCTCCTCTTTAAAAACCCTCTTTAAGTCTATATCGCTGCGAACATCACCAGGAACAAACATAATATTCGGCAGAGGAGAAACATTCCATGGATCTTTGGACTTTATTGATGAAAGATTATCCAGAACCAACACCTTACCATTACTCCCTACGAGCTTTGTAAGAGCTATAATAAGGTTACTACCGATTGCTCCTGCTCCGCCAGTGACAAGAATTGTTCTGCCGGCATAATAATCATGCAGGTTTCTCTCTAATCCCAATTTCTCGAAATAACTATAAACCAAGTCAATTCTCTTTATATAACTCATCTGTTCCTTCTCCCTATTCATCATTCTCTGAATAAAATCTCTAACTTATTTAGACAAATTTCTTTATCAAAGGTTTCACAAACATATTTGAACCCCTTTTCACCATATTTTTTTATATGAACTCTATCCTTATAGATTTTCAAAATAACCCCACTCGCAGTAGTAGGATCATCAGAAACGGAAGTAAAACCACATTGTGCATCCTCAATTACTTTGTGCCCATCACTTTCTTTATTGAGAAAAGCAACCACTGGTATGGAAGCAGCCATATAGCCAAGAATTTTTCCGGGGACGACAGGTGTTTTATTCATACTGCTCAGGCACACCAAGCCGACATCAGCATCTTTTACAAGCTCAGGATATTCCTCCTTAGAAACAAATGGGCGAAAGCATATATTTGTTAATCCATACTCCTCAGCCATCCGTACCAGCTTGTTCTTCTCTGTTCCATCACCAACAATTAAAAAACATATTTCAGGAAATTTCTTAAGCTGATCAGCAGCCTTTATAATTAACTCCAGTCCTTGCGAGGGGCCCAATACGCCGGCAAAGAGAAAAATAAATTTATCCTGAATACCATATATTTTTCTAAATCGCCCTGTTTTTTTAATATGTTTGTACGGTGCTATGTCTATCCAGTTATGGATGACGTTAACCTTTTCATAAGGAACTTCTTTTTTTTTATTCAAAAAAATGCCATTATTTTCTGAGTGTACAACTATGTGGTCAGCACTTGTATAGGCATTTGCTTCAATACGTTCAAAAAAATCTATTAAAAACCTATTTTTCAGGATACCGAGATCTATGGCATTTTGTGGGAATAAATCCTGAACATTTAATATATATTTTGCTCTGCTATGTTCTTTAAGTTTTTCGCCCACAATTGCAAGAGGCAGAGGAGGACTGTATACGATTACAATATCAATTTTCACCTTAATTAATCTTTTTATTTTATATAAAAATAAATAGGGAAGTATCAGTTGCGAAAAGCCTCTGATAAGATAGCCTACCATATGGGCAGGGATCGTTTTAATTCTTAAAACTTGTATGCCATTTTCATCGGTTATTATATTAAATCGCTGGTTGTTGTGGCCATCAGCAAGATTATGGTGAGGATAAGAAGTCACAACAAAAACCCTATGCCCTCTATCTTTCAGACTTTCCGCCATTTCCTGCATGAGGTGAGAGGAAGAACGTATTTCCGGGGGATAAGAACTCGTAATGAGTAGAACATTTTTAATATTATTCGTACGCAAAAGTTACTCTATTCTTGATAATATTTTATCCGTTCTCTAACGCTATTTAAAAGCGTCTTTGCAATAAACCAGAATGCACCTGCACTTTTAAAGTTATATCTGAAATATGATTTTACTCTTGTCGGTAGAACAATAGTATTCCTAATATGCTCAATCCACTTTTCAAAAGTTGCATCATCCATTTTAGTAAAGTTTAGCTGCTTCATTGTCTCAACATCTTCAGGTTTCAGCAATCCTTGTTTCATAAGTTCACAATATAACATACTCCCCGGTAGCGGAATGAATTCTCCAAACCCGATCCAATGAGGTTTAATCGCTCGCACCATAGCTTCAGTCGCCTTAATATCATCCTCAGTCTCGCCCGGAATGCCCACAATAATGTTTGCCTGAAACTGAAGTCCTGCTTCGTGCAATACCCGGGCCGCATTGTAGTTCTGCTCAACCGTAGTCCTTTTGTTTATCGTATCCAATGTCCTTTGAGAACCCGATTCAAAGCCAATATCAGCGCGCACGGCTCCAGCCTTTTTCATAAGTTCTACACGCCTCTTTTCAATGGAATTAGCCCTCAATTGCGGGTACCATCGTATTTTCTTATGAAGCCCCTTCCCTATCAATTTTTCACAAATAATATCAGCCCTTTGCTTATTGATATCAAACATGTCATCTGCAAAATAGATCCCCTCGACCCGATAATCCTTAATTAATCTCTCTATCTCCTCTATGACCAAATCCGGTGATTGAAAGCGCACCTTTTTCCCTACTGCAACCTTTCCGGCACAGAAGGTACAGTCAAAGGCACATCCCCTTGAGGTAAAAACAGTAGTTGCGCGTGCATACAAGCCATGCATCACATAAGGATTACCCCTGCAATAAAAGTTCATATCAACAAGATGCCTTGCCGGAAAACAGAGGTCATCAATAGCAAGATAAGGATCCCTGTCCCTGTTTGAGCAAATGCCGGAACCGTCCCTGTAGGATAATCCTTGGATATCCCTGAGAGCAGTGCCTTTCGCTATCTCCAGCAGCGCAATCTCGCCTTCTCCCCTGCATATAATATCTATATCACTGTATTTAGATAATATTTCTTCAGGAAGTGCAGAGGCATGAGGACCTCCCAAAACAATCTTTATATTTTTATCAATTGACCTTATCAAATTCAGTAAGTTGTTTTTTACATCAAAAAAGGTTGCGGTTGTTGATGTGATACCGACGATATCAGGCTTAAAGCGCTTGATCTCATTTTTAGTAATTTCATCGACAATAAAACAATTGGCGCTATGTTTGGTCATCAGGGCATTTCTGTCTATAATCCTGGCATTAAAATCATTTCTTTCAAGCATATTAGCAATATAACAAAGCCCCAAGGGGGGGAAAAAAGACATGCCGACATTATTTTTCATTGTCCGGCTTCTCACCCGTTGGAATGAAAAAAGTATAGGATTAATTAAACAGACTCTCATATAACAGCTCCCTCTCTTGATTCTGACACGACAATCACATCGGTCTTTTTCTGAACATATACATTATGTCATGAAGCATTTTCGCCCATTGCGAAAAATAAAACACGTGTGTCAATTTTTTAGAAGAAAATGCAACCAATGCAGGATAATTCCAAAAATTTCTTCTTAAAACAAACTTTCTTTTCAACCCTTCTATATCACCGGTAATCTTGATGTCCTCCATGTCCGGCAAAAGTCCATATTTACGCGCCATTTTCAAATGACTTACCTTTTGCCAATCAAATCCCATCATCCCGGACACTATCATATCAAAGGCTCCCAATGAGTTGCTGGCTACAAACCAGTTTAATTCTATGGGGTCTCCAACCATCGGACCGTTATTGTCCAGCCCGTATTTGCCGTCCAGAAAGGCATATTTGAATTTAAGAATATCGGATACTTTTGAAATTATATGATCAAACATAAAATGATTCTTTATCCTCATAACATCAGGTAAACATCCCCACTGGTTCTTATAGGAGAGAGTAATCTTAGTCATACAATGAACCTTAGGAAGCGGACAACTGATAGAAAAATCAATCTCACTGAAAAAAAGTTCCGGCAAGGCAATCTTATAAGGACCCCGATTAGTAGCAATGACAACAGTCCGCGATGGAATTTTTGAAAGATTGACGACCTCAACATTTCGGAATTCATCACTGATTGCCGTGAATCCCATGTTCTTAAAGGCATCGCTCATTGAGTAACTATTATATCCTCCGTCCCCCTCGCCTATATATATCTTGATTTCAGCATTTAATTTCTTCAAAACTGAGACAAGCGAGCGAACAAACTCAACCCTTGTAGTCACTCCCTTTCTATACAAAGGATAGGTTAAATTAGGTTTTATAAACACTGCGCGCGATGACTTTATGTCTCTCTCAAGACCAATCACACGGGCAGCGTTATACATCTGCGCCTCTATATCGCTCTCATTGAGCCTCTCTGCTATCACTACTGGCTTTGTCATTCTATAAATCCTTTCCTGAAATAATTATAAGTAGCGCCGTTATACGCACATCCCAAGTCTGAAAAATGATTAATTTTTGAGCCACGATAGCACTTTTCTCGCATCACGTATAAAATTCTTAGGGTTTTTATGATACTTTCTTGATTGCGCTCTTCGCAACAAGGAAGCAAGTGAATTGTTATAACTATTGAATTCCTTGAACATAACCTTCGTTATCGCCCTAAACTCTTCATTGGAAATATCCTTAGAGAAGCAATTGTTCGGGCTCTGATGGCTGAAAGAGCTTCCATCCTCATCGTCTGAAATCATAGCATCATTTTTAGCCATATCATAGAATTTTGATCCGGGATACGGAGTAAAGATGCTCAAATATGCCCAGTTGGGTCTTACCTCCTTCATAAAACTCAGAGTTTTGAGAATATCGTCCTTTGTTTCAGTTGGAAAGCCCATCATGAAAAAGCCTGTCCAAAACATCCCACATTTTTTAAAAATGCCCGATGCTCTCCTGACATCACTAAAATCTATGCCTTTATTTATCAATTTCTGAATACGCTCACTTCCCGATTCAATCCCTATGTCAAACTTGACGCATCCGGCATCCTTCATTTTGCGCACGATTTCTTCATCAACAAGATCCGCCCGTGTAAGACATGACCATGTAATACCGATCTTCTGTTCAATAAGCATCTGGCAGAATTCCAAAACCCTCTTCCTGTTAACAGTAAATGAGTCATCCATAAATGTTATATGAGTTGCATTAAATGCCTTCTTTAAGTACCTTATCTCCTCAAAAATTCTATCCAGGCTGACAAACCTGACGCGTCTATTCCATATGGTTTTTGAATTGCAATAAGAGCAATCATAGGGGCATCCACGGCTTGTCATTATCCACCCGAGTTGCTCCGGCATATATTTTTCATATCCCCAAATCAGCTCTCTCATGGGAAACGGAATATTATCCAATGCCCCCATCAACTCCCTGTCCTGGGTATTAATAATAGCTCCATCCGTTCCTTTAAAACTTATGCCGTTTATGTTATCAAATCCATGGGATCCGCTGCTTATACTATTAACCAGTTGCAAGAATGTTTCCTCTCCTTCCCCTCTTACTACAATATCTATATGCTCCGACTTTAAGAGATCCTCTGGCTTATTGGTAGCATGAAATCCGCCGGTTACAACAATGATATTCTTGTTTATTCTTTTGCAGATTTCAGCTATCTTGATTGTCGTCGGGATTTTTACGCTTTTAACCGATATGCCGACAATATCCGGATCAAATTCCGTTATATCGTGAATAATTTCCTGCCATATATAGTTTCCTTCATCGCTTAGACATTCCTTATATTTGTTATAACTATTTAAATAAACCTCCGTATTGATATAACGAAGACTATTATCATGCTCTGCATTGTATACTTTTGTTGCATATCCGTGCTCATGCAGCAACGTTGCAATAGAGGTTAGTCCTATCGGATACCACTCACACCGTTGTCCTATAAAACGTTCAAAAGGAGGCTCTATTAATAATATTTTCATTTTTCCCGCTCCATACAAATCTATTTTGGATTCTTCTACCTCTATATAACACTCTACTACTTTCATTGTCTGTTAGCAACTTGAACAATGAATTCAAATGTAACTCTAGCGCAACGCTTCCAGGTGTAATCATTCGCTATCTTATAGGCATAGGCAGCATTGGCCTTCTTTGCCCGAATAGCGGAAGAATCAATCAATTCCTTGAGCACATCGGCAAACTCCGGAGAAAACCTCTTAGAAACCTCCTCACTTAAAATAGTAGCATATACTTCAAAGCCTGATTTATTTGCTAACCATCTGAATAAAACATGTCCAAGCATACCCCCGGGCGCCCAAAATTAAAACCTTTTTCATAACTCTGCCTTTACTTAGTTTTTAATATTTGTTCATAAAATTTTAAATATTTTTTTATTATGATATCCCACAGAAAATTTTCGCAAATAAATTTTCTTATGTTAGCTCCCTTTGTTTTTAAATCAATTCGGTTCTTAAGCAATAATAAAAGTCCCTGCACAATCCCATCTACCGATGCAGGCACCACTAATCCGCCATTGATATCAGCGATTTCGTTGAACCCACATTGATCTGTAATTAATACTGGAGTGCCTGTTACGCCAGCCTCAAGCACGACTATTGACATAGCCTCTTGCCTCGAAGGAATGACAAAAAGATCAGCAGCATGGTAGGCATTTGATTTATCCATTCCTCCCAAATAGTTAATAAAATGAACACGATTGTCCATACCGCGCTTAAAAACAATATCCTTTAACCCTGATAGCATGCCCCCATCTGGACCTACAAATAATAAATTATAATCCTTTAAATCATCTTTAATCCTGTAAAAAGCGTCCAAAAGCAAATCGGGACCTTTGATATGGTTTAAACGTCCCAGAAACATTATAAAAGGCTTGAGTCCTAGCCCGTATTTTTTTCGAAAGCCAACTGTATCTGATTCTTTGAAATCATCTGGATTAATGCCATTTGGAATGATTGATACATTATTGCTATCAACGCCATAGCTTTGAAAGTGGGGTATTTCCCCTTTGGTGACAGCAATATAACCTTTTGCATTAGAAATAAATTTATTGCCTATTAACCAATTATAAAGCAGTTTTATAAACTTGGATCTTCTATAAATAGGAAGCGTGCCTGCAGGACAGACTACATATGGCTTATTAAGAGAACGTAGAATCATATAAACTAAAACGTTTAAAAAGGTCCAATGGCCCATGAGATGAACAATATCAACAGATTTAATAATATTTTTGAGGTGTTTATATGAAAACTTTGGCACGTAAAATCTTTTAAACAAGCAAGGTAAAGCAATAACATTTATTCCATTTAATGCTTCAACGCGTTCTGGAGTCAAACCATAATTAGTAGTTAAAATACTACACTCAATCCCATTTTTTGCCAAAAATAAGCTCATTTGGACAGTTCTTTCGGTTCCACCACCGCCAGTTATGGGATCAAGCAAAGTAAAAACATTTAGTACTTTCATAAGACGCTCTTCTGACCTTCCCCCGTTGTTCGTGCTTCAGAATAATGTTTATACCAGTTCACAAAATCGGTCAGCCCATCTTCAAACAAAAGTGTTTTTTTAAATCCGCTATTTAAAAGCTTCTGACAACTATATATACAGCGAGGATTAAAATTCGATTTGCCCGCCAATCGCAACAACATCTTAAGTATAAAATAAGGGACCGGAGTAATCGGAAGTGGATAACCTGCAAGACCTAAACCTTTTATCAAACAATTTTCGACATACGCATAGTTATTTGTTGGGAACTCGTCATCGGAAATAATAAAAACTTCTCGGTTAATTTTTCTATCCGTCTGCATAAGAAATATTATCGCAGCGGCAATATTATAAACACTTACAAGGTTCATCCTACGCTCATTATATAAGCATGCCTTCAAATAATTAGCAGCTTTATTCCCAGACCGCAAATCATTGGATAACTTCAACAAATTCTTTCCCTCAGGCCCAAAAATCGCTGTTGGACGCAAAATTACTGCATCGCACACACTACTCGTCCGCTCAAGAACAGCCTCCTCTATTTTCATTTTAACAATCTCGTATTCATTGACCGGATTGCACTTTGTATTTTCTGTAACAATATCGCTAGAAACCCTGCCAAAAACAGCAGCGGTACTACATTGAATAAAACGGCTTATTTTAGCTTTCACGCACGCCTCAATCAAATTATTGATGGCGGTTAAATTATCTTTTCCTGGCTGGTTTCTCAAATACGCTAAGTTAATCACTGTTGCATTTTCCACACAAAGTTTATCCAAAGTCTCAGGACATAGAAGATCGCCCTTGATCACAGTAATATTGTTTTTGCTAAACAAATCATTCAGACTGTTCCTATGCACTAAAACTCTAAGCTTTATTTCTTTTTGACATAAAATACTGGCTACCAAATACCGCCCGGTAAAACCTGTCGCTCCAACTACAACAACATCTTTCATAAGGTACCTTCAATCTTTTAATTTTTCCACTAACAGCTACCCAGAAAAAAAGCCATCACCATGTTGAATAACATTGACCAAAAAATTTATCGAGGAGTAAGCAAAATATACAGACGTGGTTAACACCCCGAAGTTCCAACCACCCCTAAATTGTAATCCATAATACAAAACAAAAAAATATCCAAATAAGTTAACACGAAATCCACCTATCAGGAATACTGCAATGACAATCGGTATAAACATTATAATAGTTTCACTTTTTTTCTTAGAATACCAAAGCGCTAACAGTAAAAAAACCAAAATCTTGGCCAACTCTGTCAAGTCTGCAAAGTCTCTCACACTGTAATAGCTCACAAGCTTAGCTAAAAAAAATTCTCCTCCCAGCAATAATGGCGGAAGAAATAAAAAAGGAACTAAAAACAGTAACAACCATGACTTGGCAACTTTTCCAGTGCGAAACAGCTTTAATATTCCTCTAACAAAAATATTGAACAAGATCGCACCATAAACAATAAGAACCTGCACATGCGAAATTAAAGCCAAAACAGCAAATCCATAAAAGCGTTTAATCTGATCAATATAAATCAAGGATAAAGCCAAAAACATAAATCCAAACTTTAGACGCTCTGCTGCAAAATAGATAACTAAAAAATAGAAGTTCGTTAAAACAAGTAAGAAAGCCATGATGACAGATGCTTGCCACTTCCGGAAAAGAGACATTGATACATAGGCTAAAATTGCATTTGAAAAGGCAATAAACAAATCTTTATCAACAAAACGGCTCGCCACCCAGGATAAAAAAAAGTGAACAAACTCCTGTGAACCAAGGCTTCGAGAGTAGAATAAAAATCCTTCCGTTAGGCCAAAATCAGGTAATGTCTCATATACTTTCCTATAAAGAGATTGATCACCATTGATATAAAATGGCATAATTAAAAAACTGAGCAAGAATACAACTGCCGCAGCAGTAAATTTTGCAACAAAAGCCCGCGAAAATCTTAAATGATATTTAATCTGCACAGGTATTCTCCGGAGATGAAAAGAATTAGATTTCAAATTTGGATAATTGGGCATCGTTGTAGAACATTTTGACTGTGTCAAGTGAGTAATCGTTCAGGTCTCTCCCGACCAGATCGAGTTTCTTCAAGACATCATTGGTAACCGTGATGATATGGCATCCGATAGCATCCGCCTGGAAAATATTCAGTAACTCACGCGGGCTGGCCCAAATCAGTTCAGAAGCAGGCGCAACTTTTAGCACCTCAACGGCAGCGGCCATCAGCGGGACGGGATCACGCCCGGTATCGGCAATGCGCCCTGCAAACACCGAAACATAGCTCGGAACAGTGGGATCAAGGGCAGCCACCACATCGCGCACCTGCTCCAGTGTCATTAGCGCGGTTACATTCAGTTTCACTTTTTGAGCAGCCAATTTCTTTACCAAGGCATAGCACGTTTCCCGTTTTGTATTGATGACAGGAATCTTGACATATACGTTGTCGCCCCAACTCGCAATATCCATCGCCTGTCGTTCCATATCGGCAAAATCGTCTGAAAACACCTCAAACGAAATTGGGCGGTCAGGTATAGCAGTAAGGATATCCTTGGCGAATATCTTGTAATCCGAAATTCCCGCCTTGCGCATCAGCGTCGGGTTTGTAGTTAGCCCCTTGATATATGGCTTACCATACATTTCAAGCATTCCTGCCCTATCTGCGCCATCAGCAAAAATCTTTACCTTCAATTCTTCAATTTTCTTCACGTTTAATCCTCCATTAAAATGGTTATTGCAGCTTCTTGCAACGAGAAAACCTGGTAATCATACGACTGCGGGCGTTTTTCGTCGTAACCGTAATCGACAAATATCGTCTTGCAGCCAGCGGCGATACCCGCCTCCACATCACGCCAGAGATCGCCCACCATGTAACTTGAGGACAGATCAACATCAAACTCCTTTGCCCCCGCAAACAACATGCCTGGTCGGGGCTTACGGCAATCACAATTATCAGCGCTGTCGTGGTAACACATGATGAAACGATCGACCGGAAGGCGATTCGCGAGGAAAGCGTTGATCGCCTCAACAGTCTCCTGTGGGGTCGTGCCTCTAGCTACATCCGGCTGATTGGATACGACAATCAATACGAAACCCGCCATTTTCAAACGCTGCAATGCTTCAACCACGCCGGGCAAAATCTCGACTTCGGCGACGATAGCAGGCGGATAAGGCCTGCCATCACGCACCACAGCACGGTTCAACACCCCATCCCGATCCAGAAAAACCGCCCGACGTTTCATTTTGCTCTACACCAAGCCCTTACTTGACAGCTGATTCCCACTTGGTCTGGTTAGCCTTCAGTTTCGGGTGCGACACCAGCAGGTGCCACACAACCGCATGGAAAGCCTCGGAATGGGGCGTGATAGTTTCCGGATTAACTGTCGGCACGATCACGCATGCATCCGCTACCTGCGCCGTATAGCCGCCATCCCGTCCGACCACGCCCGTAATTTTCGCACCCACCATTTTAGCATGCTGCAACGCTATCACCAGATTCGGGCTGATGTTCTTTTCCAAATTGCCGCCGCCAACGGAAAAGATAAAAACCGCATCATTGGCTGAGAGCTTGCTCGTCTTCAGCCATTCGACAAAAACTGTCGCCCAACCTTCGTCATTCGTCCGGGCTGTCAGTTCCGAGACGTTGTCAGTCGGCGCATAGGATTCAATTCCGACGATCTTGCGGAAATCATTCACCGCATGAGAGCAGTTACTCGCGCTCCCCCCTACACCGAGGAAAAAAATCCGTCCACCGCCCTGCTTGATGCCGGCAAGTATATCCGCCATCTGCTCAATCGCACCTACATCCAGCTTATTGAGGATATCGATCGCCTCGTTCACATGCTGTTGCGCGTAACTCATGTGTTACCTTCCTTTCTGAAATATTCAATGGTTTCTTCCAGTCCCTTGTGGGAGCCAATTTCGTAAAAACGTTCAAACACTTCGTGACCCGCCAACAACCCCTGAACCGAGAGATTGCGATAGATGTCCGCCAAATCAAAAGGCTCGTTGGCGCGTACATTCTCCAGAACCGACGCAGACAACACTCCAAGTCCGTAGTCGATGTGCGCCATTTCAGGTCGGGGTGCCCGCTTGTCGTATTCGGCGATGCCGCCATGGCGAAACAACACATTGCTCTTGTCCCACCGGTCACCATTCTTTAGTACCGTCATCAGCGCCAGCTTACCACTGGCGAGGAAGTCCCGCTCCACTGCCCGAAAATCAATGGGAAGATAAGAATCACCGTAGAAGACGAAAAACTGCTCACCCAATAGCGGCAATGCTTGCTTTAAGGCGCCGCCCGTACCCAGCAAGCGCGGGCCGTCCCATGAATAACGCACTTCCAAACCAAAAGCCGAGCCATCACCCACAACCGCCTCAACTTGCTCACCCAGATAACCCAGGCACAGCACCACGCGAGTAATCCCCTGTCGCCGCAAATAATCGAGTTGGCGAACAACAAAAGGCTTGCCCGCTACATCCACCAACGCCTTAGGAATTTTTTCGGTAATCGGGCGTAAGCGGGTCGCCAGGCCTCCTGCCAGAATAGCCACCGGCAAACTCATGAAAGAACCACCTTGGTTCCCTCAAAATCGAACCCGAAGCGAACCTCCTCCAGCCCCGCCTTGCTCATAGCACGGCGCAATTTGTTTCGGTCTGCTACGTAAAACATCAGGAAGCCACCACCACCCGCACCCACCAGCTTGCCGCCAACTGCGCCATTCTTCATGCCAAGCTCATACCACTCGTCAATCTTGGGATTGCTCATCCCTCCTGAACGCCGCTTTTTATGCTCCCAGTGCTCATGCATCAACTCACCAAACTTCACGGCATCGCCTGCTTCCAACGCTTCTTTGCTACGATAGCCAATTTCTTTGACGAAATGAAGATTCTTGATCATTTCGTTGTCGCTGTTTTGCGTGCGATATTTCTGATCCTTGAGAATACTGCTGGCGTTACGCGAATAGCCCGTAAAAAACAGCAGGATGTTGTCCTCAAGATCAAAAAGTGTGTCCATGGATACCTTGAGCGGCACGGCAGTTACACTGTCATCTTTATGGAAAGTAAAGCAGGTCAGGCCGCCATACGCAGCGATGTATTGATCCTGTTTACCGATAGGCTCGCCCAAGCGGTCAATTTCAATATGGCAAGCCAGTTCAGCTAATTCTTGCGGATGAATCAACTGACGGCGATGCGCATACAAAGCCTCAAGCAATGCAGTAGTAAAACTTCCAGACGAGCCTAATCCAGTTCCGGCAGGAATGTCGGCCAAAGTAGTAATTTCGATCTGCGGTGTGCGTAAGTTTTGCATCAATAGCGCTTCTCGAATGATCCGATGCTTTACCTCTTCCACCGAGGCCACATGCTCCAGTTCAGAATACTTGAGATAAATCCCCTCTTTAAAGGGACGCGTCACCGTCACATAAACATACTTGTTAATTGCGGCAGCAATCAAAAAACCTTCATGATGGTCACGGTAATAAGAAGGCAAATCAGTTCCGCCGCCACCTAATGTAACGCGCAATGGACTACGCGCAATGATCATAGCCAGACTCCTTGTAAATTTTCTCAACCACTTTTAATGCCTCGTAGGCATCTTTCAACCCCGCCGATGGCACTCTATTCAAACGAATGTCATCGTAAAACTCTGCAATCTCCACTGCCCAGGAATCATCTGCCATTGGGAATTCCCATGTAGTTGTTTCAGGCGGCCCCATCTCGGGCAACATTTTGTAATACGTCAACCGCTCCACCCCGTAGCTGCCTCCGAGACCGTATATCTCCAGTTTGGCGTCTCGACCGTAGATTTCCATGGAAAACAGGTTCTTCCACTCGGTACAACTCGCATGCAAAAACGCCACCTGCCGCTTCGCTGTTTTCAGCAACATGAAGCCGTTATCGTCCACCGGCATATCCCAATAATAGGTATGGGCAAAACCCTGCACTTCCTCAAGCTCTCCCAGGAACCAGCGCGAAAGGTCAATCAGGTGCGGCCCCTGGTCGATCAATTCCCCGCCACCAGAAAGCTCCGGCTTGGCCCGCCACTCCTTGTCGTAGCCAATCCGCCCTCCATGGCCATAGCATGCGCGAATGAACATCAAATCACCTAACGCCCCCGCCTCGAACAACTCCCGCGCCTTGCGGAAAGCACGATGATAACGGTGGTTGAAGCCAACATGCACCTTCACCCCACGCCGTTCAGCGGCCGCCATCACTGGCTCAAGCTCAGCAGGATTGCGCGCCGCAGGCTTTTCCACCAGCACATGCTTTCCCGCTTCAATTGCCGCCAGTGTAATTTCTGCCAGCGAATCATGCAAGGTAGCAATAACAACGATCTCAACTTCCGGCAGCGCTAAAAGTCCCTGCCAGTCGCCGAACACCTTAGCTCCGCTGTTTCCCGCCAGTGTTTTTGCCCGATCCTCATTGATATCCGCGCAGGCGATCAACCGCCCTTCACCTAAGGCCCTGGCCCGCTTCTGGCCAATCAGGCCACAACCAATAATTCCGACACCAAAACTCATTTATCACCCCACAAAATACCACGATCTCGACCAGCGATGCGCCGTAGCGTATAGGCATCACTCGAATTCAACTCATCAAGATGTTCTGGCCAATGTTCCCAGTTATCCCAAACGGCGCTGATCAGTTTTCCGGTAATTCCATTGCTGGCATCGGACGCCAGAAACACGGCAAGCTCCGCGCCTTGATCGAAGCCCACACCCCCCGATTCTTTCTGCTTGATCGACCTGTCGAAAAACGCTTGGCCAACCTTTTCCGGGCCAGCGGCAAGCACCTCATCAAGCATTCGGGTATTCAATGCGCCAGGAGCAATCGCGTTTACGTCGATATTGAAATCGCGGACTTCCTCTGCGAGCGTTTCGGCAAAACGCACGATTGCGGCTTTGGAGACAGCGTAGGCACTAACGTTCGGCATCGGATTCGTGGCTCCGCCGCCGGAAAGCTGAATAATCTTGCCTTTCTGCTGTTCCTTCATGGCGGGCAATACTGCTCGGCACATCAATATCGAGCCAAACAGGTTAATCTCAATTGCCCTGATCCACTGTGCCCAATCGACCTCTTCGGTTGGCCCCATCGGGCCGTAGATACCTGCGTTATTGACCAGAATGTCGATTCTGCCAAACCGCTGTAGGATTGTTTTAACCAATTGCTCAACACTCTGTGAATCCGACACATCTGCCGGTACCGCCTCAATGGCCTGCCCATGCATCAATCCGTTAGTCAGTTCCTCCCGTGCTTTAGTCAAAAGATCGCCATTCCGTGCACACATGACAATCGAGGCACCGGCATTTACATATTGACGCGAAATCTCCAGACCAAAGCCCTGATTAGCACCGGTGATAATCGCCACCTTCCCGTTCAGTGTAAATGACATCACGACAACCTCTCAATTGAAGGGGTTCCAACAGCGATATAACGAAGCGCTACTGCTGTTTCCAAGGATGACAGAAAGCGATTCGGGTCGAGCACCACCAAACCAGGAGCCGCCCCGGCAACACGGTCATTAGGGATTTCCTTATATTCAGGCCACTCCGTTCCGACCAATAGAACTTGAGCCCCCTTCAGTGTCCCTAACGCCTCATCGAAACGCTGCACACAGCCATTCCAGTTTGTCGGGAGCTTTTTCACTACAGGATCATGCACCCTCACACTGGCACCTTGCTCAATTAGCCAATTGCACAACTCGACGGCAAGCGATCGGCGCAAGGTATCAGTACCAGGTTTGTATGTCAGACCCCAGACGACGATAGCCACACCGTTCAGATTTGGAAAGAGTGCTTTCAGCTTGCGGCGCACCCAACCTTTGTGCTGATCGTTGCTCGTCTTTACTGATTCCAGCAAAGGAATGGAAAGCTGATGCCCTTGGCTGATCACTTTTAAAAACTCAATATCGCGAGCCAGTGTTCCACCGGCAAAAGCACCACCTGGCGACAAATAAGCCTTGGGCCCGATTCGCTGCTCTGACTTTAGGCCACGCTCCACTTCCTTCGCATCTGCACCGACCATTTCACAGACCGAAGCAATTTCGTTGGCGAACACCACCGAGGTTGCAAGGAAAGCATTGATCGCGTGCTTGGTCATTTCCGCCGATTCCACCGACATCCATTCGATTCGATCGGTAATCGGCTGAAGCAATCGCCCAATTCGCTCCTTATCCCGCTCAGAACGTACTCCAACGACGACACGATCAGGCTTTAGAAACACATCCAGCGCTTTGCCCAGTCGCAAGTTCTCTGGTGAGTAGGCAAAGCTCAATGCCTTCTCCGGGCATGCCCGCTCGGTAATTTTCTCAAACCGTCGAATCGAACCTACCGGCATTTGCGAAGACACCAGCACGGTCGTATTGTTAGGCAGATACGGCAGCACAGCCTCTACCTGAGCAACAACAAAATCTACATCAGCTACATCATCTTCATTGACTGGCGTGTCATAGGTGACACAGAGAAGTTCGATATCGCTCGGCAGCTCCTCAATGCTTGCGGCAAATCGCAGCCGACCGAAACTCAAGCCCGCCCCAATCATATCCTCCAAACCTGGCTCTAAAATGGGGGGCTTGCCCGCCCGAAGCCCTCGAATTACCTCTTCATCGAAGTCAAGTCCAACGACCTCATGCCCTACCGATGCAAGACACCCAGCAGTCACAGAACCAAGATGCCAAAGCCCTTGAACACAAACCTTCATTCCCGCGTCTCCATAACCCATTTGTTATTCCGCAAGAACTCCACCGTCTTTACCACCCCTTCGCTAATGGAATACTTCGGCACCCAACCCAAAGAGCGAATCTTCTTCGTATCCAGAAAAATGAAGGGGTTATCACCAATCCAACCACGATCCCCGCCTGTGTATTCCAACTGCGGGTTAACCCCCAATGCCTGGCTAATCCAACCGATGGAATCATTAACCTCGCAATAGCCATCCACCCCAAGGTTGAAGATATTGACCTTGTCAGTCGCCTTCTCAACAGCAACCTGCATCGCCTCAAGGCAATCCTGGATGTAAAGGTAGGACTTACGCTGCTTGCCGTTGCCCAGAACCCGCAACTGTGTGGGGTCAGCTTTCAACTGTTTGTAGAAATCGAATACATGCCCATGGGTGTAGCGTTCGCCAAGAATCGAAACAAAACGGAAAATCCAGGACTGGAAACCGAAGCCTTCGCAATACGCCGCAATCAACCCCTCACCCGCAAGCTTTGAGGCGCCATAAAGGGATGTTTGAACCGGGAACGGCGCATCCTCCGGCGTGGGAATCACCGTCGCCTCCCCATAGACGGACCCGGTGGAAGAAAACGCGATCCTCTTGATACCGTTAGCGCGCATTGCCTCAAGCACATTGAAGGTGGCAATGGTATTCTGCTCCAAATCCCTGCGTGGATGTTCCGTGCCAAAACGGACATCCGCATTAGCGGCAAAGTGGAAAACCGTATCGCTACCATTAAACGCTTGTATCAAGAACGGAAGATCCAGTAAATCTCCTTCGACCAATTTGAATGCTGGATTTTTTAGCGCGTCTTCAAGGAAACGCCGCTGGCCGGTGGAGAAGTTGTCAATCCCGGTTACACGACATCCCCGGGCGAGAAGCCGGTCGACGAGATTACTGCCGATAAAACCCGCACATCCGGTTATGACACAAACCATTATTTCCACCTTGTTTTTAGATATTTATTTAGAAAGCGGTCCGGCAATAGCAACCGTGCACATACATATGCATAAGTTTTTAACGTAACAAACCACCACCTAAACCCAACTTTCTTGAATAACCGTATTCCGTACCATGTTCTAAATAAAGCTAATTTGAGTGATTGATTAATGCCTTTAGAAATACTGATATTGGTACCATATGCCTTTCTAAACTTAACATACGGAGCCTGTAGAATATGAAAGCGAACACCGCCTGCGTACCATCGATATAGCCATTCGAAATCTGCGGCGTACTCACATTGCCATCGCCACATACCATGAACCGCAAGGACTTCCTTTCTGAACATCAGGCATGGATTTCTAACAGGTGATGCAGCGCCGAGTACATTATTTTCGACGGTAGTTTCAACAAGATTGTTAAAGTCATCATTAAACTCATAGCAATTACAACCCACAGCATCTACAGACGGGTTATTAAGCAAAAAGTTTATCTGCAATTCAATTCGCTCAGGCATCGATATATCATCCGAATCATTAATCGCAATATAATTTCCATTACAACTCAAAAATCCCATGTTATACGTTATTGCAGGATACTTGATGTAAGATTCACAGTAGACTTTCTTTATTCTTGAATCTTGCTCTGCATAGGAATCTATTATCGCTCTTGAACCATCAGAAGAGAACGCATCTACAACCACTATTTCAATACGACGGTACGTTTGTCCTAAAAGCCCATCAAGACAACTCCGCAGATATGGTTCGTTATTATAGTTATTGACTACGATAGAGACTAGTGGCTGGTCTAAATTGTGAGTCATTTGAGATTCAGAAATACTCATAGGAAACCCTCATCAAAAACACTTAAGGTTATAATAGAGTCACCAAGACTGCGCACGATTGGCTTTTTATTGGTATAAAAATACTCGCCAGTTCCATTCTCTAAAGTAGCTTTCAAAGACTGATATGCGACAATTACTTTTCCGGTCTTAACCAAAATATAGACAACCGGTGGTTTTCTAATTCTCCCATTACGGCTAAAATATGTGCAGTCATACAGTTCCCCATCTTTTAAATGCACTCGGAATTTTATCTGAGGCATATGTTTTAAATATTCATTTTGTTCTACTTGAGTTTGAAACGGGTAAAGGCCTTTTTTAATAAGACTCTCTTTATACGCACCATTATCGTCATCATAGTTTGCAAACAACTCATTTGACAGAATACCAAATCTCCAGGGTCTTTCACAAAAGACTGTCTCAAACCAAATATGTTCCAGATTGAAAGGACTGGCTGGGGGCCAAACGCACAAGATGATTCCTAACGGTGAAAAGTATTGGTTAATGTAGTAAAGCAGCTTTCTACATCTTGGATGTGGAAACAAGCGAGACAAGACAGTGATAAACACTTTAGCGTAAATTTTTCGTTTGGCGTTCGAAGTAGACAGTAGTAACTTAAAATAATCTAAAGAGTACACACCTACAAGCGAAGACACACAATATTTTGGCGATATCTTGCCAATAAGAGCATTTTGAGTTTTTGTATAATTGATTACATGGAAAGTCGTTTCTCTTTCAGGATTCAAGGGCAAGAGATTTTCTATTCCCAGGCACGATGCTTGGAACCATGAATAACACAAATAGTCTAAGTTATATTTATCAAAATCAATAAGCACATTCTCAAGGTGCGCCCTTGTTGACACAAGCCTGTGGTCTTCGAAATACAGGAAAAGCGAGCGACTTTTCACATTCCCCAGCATATTCAGCGTGGCAGCAACCCAATCCTTTTCTTGCAAATCCTGATAAAATGTCAAAGTCTCACTTTTATCAAGAATTTGCTTGGAAAACTCCACACACTTATTACTGTAAGCGCCACGAAATTTTACATGGCATTCGTTAAAGAGCCCGCGCAAATCGCCTAAGGTAACTTTAAAAAGCTTGAATTTTATTTCGTCTTCTATCTTTATGTTGATTAATAGTGCAGGCATATGACCTTAGCATTTCACGGCTTATTGTTTAAAAAGATAAACCGTTCCATCCGGCAATACTGCAACTTCCTTCAGCACAAAAACGGAACGGAGATCCTGTATATTGTATAAAAACTCCCTGTCCGCATATTTAAACCACACAAGGTAAGTTCTGTTGTTCGATTTCAATAATTCTTTAAGCTGCCGCAAATCATCACCTTTACCTTTTGGCAACATGTACCGATATCTACGAAAATTTAATTCATCTTTTTTCTCAATATGGATATATATGGCATCTGGGGCATTGCTATATATGGCGCCATCTAATGGGTTTATTTGTAACCATTCTATCAGAGACGAATTCCTCCAGAGAGCTGAATTTAAAAGCCCACTGCCACCAGACCGAATCCATCCCGAAGTTGCTATCAAACTACCGACGGACGAATGCAACAGCCAAAGTACAAACAACACAGTAATTATAGAATTCATCCACTTCACATTCCTTCGAGATTGATTTATTAAATTTGAGATAATATCTATGCTAACTAAAATAAAAAACAAAATACAAAAATACGCAACCGACAAAAATCTATCATTTATTTCTACGGCAATGTTCGGCACAGAGTTAATCAAAATTTGGATATAAATCAGCACAAAAACGCCTGCAGGCAGTATTTTAATTAACACATTAGTGTCTATACCTTTATATTTTTTATAAAAGAAAAACACTATGGCCGTCATTATAAGTATTGTTCCAGCACTAATCGCTATCAATTCAAAAGGTATATTGTCAGGCACCATCCATGGAGCCAAGATATAAAATGAATAAAATATTGTTTCCAACAAACTTGCTTGCGAAGGAAATCTAGGCCCAAAAAATGTTTGTGTCAATATATAATTTCGCACAATCCAAAAAAGAAAAGGAGTGATGGAAATAACGCAAAAGGTGATTCCATATTTAAGTTTTTGTAAAAAAGAAACTCCCTGCAGTAAGAAGAGAATTGAAAAAAAACCTGTAAGCACCAAGGCAATACCCGCGTAGCGCTCGACACAAGCAAAAGCCACAATGACGGAAAATAACAACAAGAAGAGCCACCGTTTTTCAATCAAAAACTTCTGCAAGAAAATAATAGATAAAATAGTTAGCAAAATAAACAGGGGGTCAGACAACGCCATTACAGAAATTCCCAAAAACGTAGTGGACATTAAAATAGAAATCACCCCTAAAATTACTAACTTTTTTGACCGAACAGACATACGAAATAATTGCCCCGAGGTAAAAATAATCAGCCCAAAGACAACGGCATTAAAAAACCTTGCTCCACCTAATGGATCAATACCTGCCAATCCCAAAATAGCCAATATCGTAGGAAATAATGGTGCGTATACTGTTAACGGCCCTCCCCACCAACCTAAATAACCATGCCCGGATAATAAGTTTCTCGCTACAGATATATATACTGTCGAGTCTGAGGATACGCCTACTCCATAGCCAGACGTGCATATGAACACAAGCGCCACGCCCATGAAACTCAATATTGAAATTGCCAAATTTATATGCACATTGGATATCACCAGGGAAAAACAAGCTAAAATTAAAATAATATATATATTGGATAAAAGAAATAGTGTGTCTGCTTGCTCGAAATAGTATTCCACAGGATGGTGTGTTACTCGTTCTGCAATGATTCTATTTAAAAATCCTACTGACCTCCCCTCATACATAGCTTCGACGAGCTGGTGGCCAAACAATGCATAGAATATCCATCCCATAACCATAATCAAGAATACAATCGCACTTATTAAAAGTTTTTTGTCTTTCCAAGCTGTGATTTTATAGTGGATCATCATTCTCTTATGCCTCTTAGAAAAAAATAACCAAAAAATAGCATATAAAATTCATTTAAAGGTTCACGCTCGCTTGTCTTAATGACCCTCCCCCGGCAGGAGCCGGGGGTTTCTTAAATCACAACGTCAATTGCAGTTGCCCTTTGTCTTCCTTTTCTTGATGTGCGACATAGGCGAGAATTTCCTTTTCGTTCAAGCCGATACACGATACACAGTATCCTCGTGACCAAATGCCTTCTTTGCTCGCATATGTTTTTTGCAGAAAAGGAAATTTCGCCTTAAGTTTTTTTGCCGATTGTGACTTAATGAATTGAACAACATCGGCAACTGCAATTCTCGGCGGTATAACGATCACCATATGAATATGGTCTAACTGAACACTAAGTTTTATTACCTCGATATCGGGATCAAACTCTGGGATATGCGAAAGTATCTTGCCCGCATATTCCTTGACACCTTTTACAAAGATTTTTCTCCGATATCGAGGTATCCAGACGAGATGATATTCTGTTTTATAGATGGCATGGGCGCTTTTACGATATCTCATGCCCCATCATACCATACGCTCATCTCGTCTGGATAGCCGCTACATCACCAGACAGGAGTCTGGTGTTTTATGCGGCTCAATAACTTTATATGCAACATAATAAAATTATCCTACTTACTTATACCACTTCAAGGCTATACCTACCAATGGCCTTAACATATACCACCAGCCTACAAAAGGTTTTATTTTTGTAATGCCATGTTTTCGCGGAGGGTAAATCCTGCTTGCCGGGATCTCTGTAACTCTATATTCCAGTTTTATCGCCTTATGATACATGTAAGATTCCAATTCGTACTTCTGAAATATGTCTTGAAAGATATTGATTCGAGGGTCACGCAAAAGTGAAGTCCGAAAAGCCCTGAAGCCATTCGTGGTGTCATGAACCCTTCTACCTGCTAATAACGAAAATATGCCCGGATGAACATATCGCGTAGCGAAATATCGGTATAAAGGCATATTCCCATATTTGCCCCCTTGAATATATCTAGCTCCCTGAACAAAGTCGTAACCTTCGTCTATTTTCTTAAAAAGGTTATCTATTTCCTTCGGCTCATCCTTATTGTTCCCATTCAGGTTAGCTATAGCATAATATCCGTTATCTATAGCCCAGCTAAATACCTTCTTCATGATATTGCTCAATCCACTATTAAGACTATTTTTTATGATCTTTTTCACTCCATATTTTTTCATATATTCTTCCTTGACACACCCATCTCCCGAACCATCATCGCCTATCACCAAATCGTATTCCCTTTCAGCCGCAGGAGGAAATCTTCTAAGCGTGTCCTCTATCTTACGCCCTTCGTTATATGCATAAATCACACATAGCTTCTTTTCCACTACATCACTCATAGCTTTATTCTCCTATAAATTTCAACTTCTGAATTTGAAAAAACTGTTTGCAGCACCACGAAATTTTACATGGCATTCGTTAAAGAGCCCTCGCAAATCGCCTAAGGTAACTTTAAAAAGCTAAAATTTCATTTCGTCCTTTATTCTTTTATTCTTTTGTTACTCAATAATGCCTCATAATCCTTGTCCTTGTGAAAACTTCCTGCCTTCCGTTACCCCTGTTGGTAATGTGATATATAAATTTGTCAGCTAATCCTCTAACAACTCTCAGCATTGCTTATGTCCATTCTTTACATTAAAAGTAGCCTCTTCCCTTTTTATTGAAGTCTCATCTATTTTGTAATAATTTGCAGCAAGGACCCACGATTCCCTGTTGAAGCAAGCGGCCCGCTAGGCATGGTAATAGCGTTAATAATTGCAATATCTCAAAATCCTTTGGATTAAGGTAATATGTCGTAATAAGCACCATTACAAATATGCTTAATACACCTATAGTTATTGATGGCATCAAATAATATAAAAAGTTCTTCTTAATCATTACCGAGAAAGCCTGCTTGTTATAGCCTCAAAAATCTCAACAAGAATCTGTTTAATATTATAGGTGAAACCCCATGCAGGATAATGGCTTTTAAATTTCATCACATTGCTTATCCACCAGATGTGATCTCCAATCCTGTTAGTTTCTGAATAAGACCAGTTCATCTTTTTACCTGTAATCTCCTCGCACATTTTAATTGCTTCTAACATTGAACAGTTCGAATATCTGCTCCCTCCAGCATTATATACCTCACCACATCTCGGATTTTGATAAAAATGCCAAAACATGTTTACAAGGTCATAACTGGGAATATTATCCCTCACCTGCTTACCTTTGTATCCAAATACTGTATAGTAATCGCCTGTAATGTTACATTTCATTAAATAAGCCAGAAACCCATGAAGTTGTGTCCCTGAATGATTTGGTCCTGTCAAACATCCACCCCTGAAACATGCCGTTTTCATCCCAAAGTATCTTCCATACTCTTGAACTAACACATCAGCCGCAACCTTTGAAGCGCCAAAAAGGCTATGTTTTGACTGGTCAATACTCATTGATTCATCAATTCCATGTTCATAATATGGATGTGATTCTTCCACTTCCCATCGTGATTCAAGTTCTATTAATGGCAAATTGTTTGGAGCATCTCCATAGACTTTATTGGTTGAAGTAAATATAAATACAGCTTCAGGGCAAAATTTACGAGCCATTTCTAATAAAACCAATGTTCCATTAGCATTTACTGTGAAGTCTGTAAACGGGTCTTTTGCTGCCCAGTCATGTGATGGTTGAGCCGCAGTATGAATTATAAATTTAATATCACTGTTATATTCTTGAAACAATTTCTCCACTGCCTTTTGGTCGCGAATATCTAAATCATGATGAATATAATCTCTAACCTCTTCTTTTAACCTGTCACGATTCCATTTTGTTGATGCCGCATCCCCAAAAAAGAATTTTCGCATGTCATTATCAATACCTACTATCTGAAAACCTTTATTTGAAAAAAATCTTACACTTTCAGAGCCTATAAGTCCTGCTGAACCTGTGATTAAACCTATTGGCATTTATGTAAGCCCTCCTATGCAAGTATTGGTTTTAATAAGTCTCTATTGTTAAAAATCCACTCAGCTATTTCCTGCACAATCTCTCTAACAGAATGCTTGGGGTTCCAGCCTATTTCATTTTGAGCTTTGGTGTAATCCGTAATGTAGTATGGAATATCTGCCACCCTGTTTTCGGGTATGGATTTAATCTCTATTTCATTTCCTGTTATTTCCTGGCAAAGATTTGTCAATTCACATAATGAAACACTTATATCTTTTCCTCCGCCAATATTGTAAATCTGCCCATTATATTTATTTATGTCATTTATTTGCAAACACAAAAGTTTATAAAGGTCATCAATATGCAGTATGTCTCTTACCTGTTTGCCTTTACCTCCATAACCTATATAAGAGAGCTTTCCGTTATAGATGTGTTTTGCTACCCATAATACTATAATGCCCTGATCCACCTTGCCCATCTGCCAAGGGCCAGTCAGCACCCCACATCTATTAATAACGCCACGGATACCATATGCATCAATATACTCCTGAAGTAAAAGTTCCGATGCTAACTTTGTAGTTCCATAAAGAGAACGAACCCATTTAAGTGGAAATTCTTCTGTTATTCCTCTTTGTGAAACACCATTAATATGTTGAATTGGCTTTAATTCAAAACGAGTTTCCAGTTCTTCATATTCAAGTGAGTTAATTGTCTTTATTGGATACACACGGCTGGTGGATATAAAAAAAATATCTGCTTTATATCTCCTAACCATTTCAAAACAATTTACACTTCCCATTAAATTGGTATTGATCAGATATTCTGGCGATTCATTATATCCAGAAAGCACTGATGGTTCGGCAGAGCATTCAACCATTAAATCAAATTGCCCAACACTTTCTATGTCTTCTTTATTTCTTATATCACCATGAAGAAAATTAACACCTGCATCTTTAAGCCTCTGGATGTTTAGTTCAGAGCCGCGCCTTTTTAGATTATCTAATGCAATAACCTTTGTATTTGGATTATCCCTTTTAAATAATATGCCAAGGGTTGACCCTACAAAACCAGCACCGCCACTTATTAGAATTACTTTATATCTTTTCATTTCTCAAAAAGCCTTCAAAATATTTAATGGTTTTTTTCAATCCATCCTCCAAACATATTACAGGTTGCCAGATCAGTTTCTCTCTTGCCAGTGATATATCAGGCTGCCTCAGTTTAGGGTCATCAGCAGGTAGAGGCTTAAAAACTATTTTTGATTTTGAACCTGTAAGCTCTATCACCTTTTCTGCAAGTTCAAGGATAGTGAATTCCGCAGGGTTTCCTAAATTTACAGGTCCGGTAAAGTCATCAGGACTGTTCATAAACCTGACTAAACCTACTATCATATCATCCAGATAGCAAAAACTCCTTGTCTGACTTCCATCACCATAAACCGTAATGTCTTGTCCTTTCAATGCCTGAACTATAAAATTACTTATAACACGCCCGTCATTTGGATGCATTCTTGGCTCATAAGTATTAAAGATCCTTGCTACCTTTATCCTGATTTTATGCTGTCTGTGGTAATCAAAAAACAGTGTTTCAGCGCATCGTTTGCCTTCATCATAACATGACCTTATTCCAACAGTATTTACATGTCCCCAATATTTCTCAGGCTGCGGATGAACTGTTGGGTCTCCGTAAACCTCAGATGTTTATGCTTGTAGAATTTTTGCTTTTACCCGCTTTGCCAGCCCGAGCATATTGATAGCCCCGTGGACAGAGGTCTTTGTTGTCTGCACAGGGTCAAACTGATAGTGAATTGGAGACGCAGGACAGGCAAGATTGTATATTTCATCGACCTCTACATAGAGAGGAAATCATATATCATGCCGCATTACCTCAAAATAAGGATTACTTAACAAATGGGCAATATTTACCTTTCGCCCTGTATAAAAATTATCCGCGCAGAGCACTTCATCCCCTTCATTTAAAAGCCTTTTACACAGATGTGAACCTAAAAATCCTACGCCTCTTGTTACAAGAATCCTCTTACTTGAATAGCCGTTCATGATCTTATATCATTTCCTAAAGTTAAATACCATTCATAGCTCTTCTTAATTCCTTCTTTCAGGGCCGTTCTCGGCTGCCATCCCAGTCCCTTTATTTTTGATATATCTGAAAGCTTCCTCCGCATCTTGCAGCCAGACTTGCGATGCCTTTCTCATATGCAGTAACCTCCACTTCTTCTATGAATGGACTGCCCTCTGAAAAGAGAAATCTTATCTCGTGAGGAGTGTATACCCTGATGTCAATGGGTAATAATCTGTCAGAAAAAATTCTTTCAACCTCACACTGTCTTTCAATGTAGATCTTCATTGAGAAGCATGAATATTTGTGACTTATCGCTCTGGCAAATGGGACAATTATGCTTAATTCTTTCCAATGCCCCCCTCAATGCTTGTTCCCTCAATAGCAATGCGGAAAATTGGCAAATATTGTTAATGACACCATCTCTATCCCCCGGATTATTAAATCATTTGTTTATGACAATACTGTTTAGATTATCCGGCGCAATATCACTGACAGCGAGAAAATTGACCATATTGAAACGATTTTCTTCCCATGGCGAATATACGAGTGGTTTTATACCTTTGGGATGGACTATAATAGATGCAATATCCATACGTTTGCAAAAAATTAACTAAATCTATCAAGAATACTCTAGCAGCGCGGGCGGCATGTCCATATTCGAACTGAATATAGTCGATGTTCTTTTCCGATAACATCTTTCCCCCCCCCCCCATTAGAACAGATAATTCATGCCCCTCCACATCAATCTTTATAAGATTAATATGATCAATATGATTTTCTGCGCTAAAATTATCAATGGTTGTACAAGGCACAGAAATTTTATTACGTAGAAAAGTATCCGATAGTGGACATATCATAAACAGAATCGCTTCCCGATTCCGCCGGATCAATATGCTGATAAAAGTCAATCTTACCATCGTGATCGGATAAAGCTTTTGCTATTACAGAAACGCTCTCTTCTCTGCCAAACCTTTGCTTTAAGTGTTCAATATTACCGTCTTTAGGATCAAAAGCATATATTTTGGCATCTTTTTGTTTTGAGCAAACTATTAGCGATGTATAGTCGCCAATGTTAGCACCAACATCAAACACTGTTTTCAAAAGCTGATTCTTAATAAAATGATTTAAAAGGTAACATTCACCATTGCTATAAAAATCGGAATTGGCGTCATTATCATGGCATCGTACTAAGGACTGGGCAAGTTTATAGCAAAAATTACCAACCGCAGGCAATGAAGCAACAAAATAACCGAATTTATTAACTAAGCGGTACTTTAAGCTAGCGCGCATTTGATTCTCCTACTCCCAAAAAGTTACGTTTGGATTAATATTATTAATAATATCTGTTTTGATCTCCTCGTTATATCCGGCGACCTTCAAAATAACGTTTACCTTTCCTTTGCCTCTTAGCGCCTTTGGAGAATCCACAAATAATGATGTACCATATAATCTGCGGCCAATTTTAAAATCACTATTGTCAAGAATGGAAATAATTTTTGCTGTTTTCAACCCGAAGGCGATCAGGTATTGTGAAAAAATATGCGCCCCGAACAAATAGACCGGGTAATGCGTACTTTCAATATTATCATTAAATTTTTTAATTAATTTTTCATGATAATCGATAAAACTTTCAAAAGTTTGCTTATTTACATCATACAAATTCGGCACATTAACTTTGTTTTCGTTTGCCGCTCTTCTCGTAGCATAAAAAATGCTATGGCCGTCAAAATATTCTTTTTTTACTATTTCAAAGCCATTTTTTAACAATAAATAATCGATGTGCGGTTCGGTTAAATAAACCGTATGCTCAAAATTAATAGCATTTGTGTATTTCTTTTTAAGTAATTCGGCTAAATTAGGTATGGAAAAAAATTGCCATTTCCCCAAAGGAACAATATCGAAAATTTTCTTTAAAAAATCCCCGGGAATATACGCGTGTTCTAAAACATGGGAATGGACCAAAGCGTCAAGACTGGACGCGTCATATTTAAAACCTTGATCAAAAAAACAAGGAATAACTTTTATCGGTAAATCATCGGGGATCTTCGGATTAGGCTCAACAAGTTTCCATTTAATATTTCCATCCAGCATTTTGTATTCTTGCGGCAGCCTGCCATGGGCGCCACCTATTTCCAAAAAGTTTTTACATTTAAATTGCTGCATAAAGGCGGCAAACGATTGATGATGCTTCTTCCATAAACTTCCCACAGAATCATTATGCTGAGCCTGATACACAACTTTAAGCGGTAGCAGAGGATTCAGTTGTATACACCCTGTTCCTTTACTGATATACCAATTCATGTCGGCAAACAGGTCATCTTTTAACGACTGTTCAACGCAACCCACAAAAACTGGAAAATGTTTCAGAGAATGCAAAAACTCCAGGTCTTTGTTGTTGCTTATAACGCAGTTATCTCTCGTTATCGTTTTCATTGTATTCCTGGCCATAATTCAAATTATGTAATTATTTTTTCATATAAAGCGATTTTATTATATCGTCTATGCTACTGATTTTACATTTAATCCCCGTGTATATCTCAAATTGCTTTTTGATTTGCCTTTTAGACATTTCAATTCCTTCTATGGCTTTACATCCTTTCTTTTGTGCTTGTATAATTAATGCCGTCTTTACTGTAGATACCACAAGATCAAAAACAACATCAACAAAAGGTAAAAGTGAAAACATTTCATGATTTATCTCATTGCTGGCCGGAGTTGTATTGATTAATAAATCAAAATGTTGATTAACGCTTTTTACTTTGTCAATGTACTTAACATTAAACTTCCCTGAAAGTTCCCTGGCTTTAGCCGCCCTGCGGGCGACAATCATGATCTTCCTACATAAAGAATCTTTCAGTGCTAAAATCACGGAACCGGAAACGGAACCCGCGCCATAAATCAGCGCGCTTCGCGGCTTTAAAGGCGAAATGACATCCAGCGCGCCGTAATAATCCGTATTGTAGCCGCTCAGCATGTCGTGGCTGTTTACTATGGTATTTACCGAACCGGTTTTTTCAGCTATCCTGTCCAGCTTATGCAGATATTTGATGACTTTGCTTTTAAGGGGCATTGTAACACTGCAGCCTTTTATATCAAGTGTTTTAATCGCCGCAATAAGACTTGCCGCGTTAATTATTTTTCTTGGCAGATAAACCGCGTTAATGTTGTGGATTTTGAACAATTGATTATAAATTGCTGCCCCGAAATTTCCCGGTGACCGCGCGGCGGACATGAAAAGCTTTGTTTCCCTGTTGATCATGAGTTAATTTTTATAGTTTTTCAGCTCTTCCGCTAAAAGAAGCCTTCCCAGCGCGTACAGCATTTTATCGAACGGGTAATGGTGCAAACAAGCCATATTAAGATAGATTAACGGCACAAGTATCCGCACTTTATGTTTATCCCATCCTTTCTGAGCAATGAAACGCGTTAAGATCTCAAGGTACTCCCCGGCCGAAAACCTTTGCGCGAAATCGAAACTGATGTTCGAACCCTCTTGCGAATAGCTGATCAGCTTCTTTTTGATGTAATCGTAATTCAAAATGATCCCGCCACGCAATTTGGCCAGATCGTAATACAGATCCCCGAATTCCACATGGCCGCCGAAGTCCTGCCGCCAATCCAATAAAAGGAACCTTTCCTGATCGGTATAGATGATATTGTCAAATTGGAGGTCGCCGTGCATAAAACAGGGCTTGCCCGAATAAAGATTTTCCCATGGGACTCGCTTGATCAAGTCTGAAACAGCGGGCACCTTAATCCCGTTTATCACATTGCCGACATCCGAGCCTTTATACTTCTGATGATATTCCGCCAGCCTCTTCAGTGTTTTCTCATAATAAAAAGCCTTGCATATCCGGCGCATATCGTTGGCCTTTACCGTTCTTTCTATCCATAGCTTTTTATCAAACCAGTCCAGAAGTTTTTTAAACACGGCGATGCTGTTTCTTTCGTAAAGCGTCTGCCCCGGCATAAAAGGATAACTGTAAAACTGGCCTCTCGTGGCAAGAATTTCAGGGAAAATTCCCGGGTTTAATTTTGCCTTCGCCGTTCTTTTCTCCACAATGGACTGATCAGCGAAGAACTTGACCACAAAACCGTTGGCGATATAAAGAAATTCGTTTGTTTTGCTGAAATCATAATCTTCATAACGGCTGACGGCTTTCTTGTAATTTTCGAATGTGCCCACGTCGATCCATTCCATTTCATGCCGCTTGACAACGCTCTTGTCGACAAGCGCCTGGATGCCGCAGGATATCTGGTGTTCTCCCGAGACCAGTTTGCGCGAACTTATTCCATCCCAGAAAATTTCAAAGTCCCTGATAAAACACAAGCCGGTAAACGCCCTGTAGTTTTCGCCTGTCACGCGGGTTTTGTCATGGATTGAAACAACGCGGTTATCCGCAATTTCAAAATTACAGTAAGTCGCGGTGTCCGCCTCGTCGATCTTGGCCGTTGCCATCCAATTCTGCTCCGTATCGGCGCACACTTCCCCTTCCCACAAAGTATCACATGAAATAAAATAAAACGGTTTGCGCAATAAATCTTTACAACATAATAATGAATAGCCGGGACCGCTGCCAGGGCCATCATAATTGTCAACTTCCACAAAAGTAATCTTTGCCGAGGGATGAGTAACCGCCAGATAGTCTTTCACCTGGCCGCCCAGATACCCGACCGCCACAACAAATTCCGTGTTTATGGGAAACTTGCCGATGATATGAGATATGACAGCCTTCTTGTCTATCGGCATCAACCCTTTATTGATATACGGAGCATAAAAACCCATGCGCTTCCCCATCCCGGCCATTAAGATACATACAGTCTGATTCATAAATCCCTGCCGTGTTCGGTCACAATACGCCCGTTGTCGCGCGCGGTATCATCCTGGATCCTGATAACGTCGTCAAGATGAGGGGTGGAAGTTTCATATAACGTAATATCCGTCAACGCCTCGACTCGGTGCAATGTATTTGGGCTCACTGCAATCGAAGTTATCGGCAAAACAATAACCGATCCAACATCATCCATCTTGACTTCATCTTTGGGTTTCCCGATTTCTTTTTTATAATGGATGCTTGCTCTTCCGGAAAAAAGCACATTGGTTTCATATTTATACCGGTGATATTGGAGGCTGGTTCGCGCGCCCGCTTTAATTTTAACTTCTTTCAAGACGTATCCGGGATGTTCACCGTTTATCCAAAGCTCATGCCCCCAGGGTTTTGTTACCTTATAAATATCTTCACGCCGAACAATTTTAATCGTTTTGTCGCTTGTATATGATTCACTTGTTCCGGAAATTAATAGCTCGACTACCGGGGAGCTGCTTTCCAAAGAAATCATGAAATTTTCTACTTGCACCATATCACCTTGATTAAGCGCCACACCTGTTTCTTTAACAAAAAGCGCGTTTTTATCGTTTGCATTCAACACGAAAACCGAAAACGAAGACAGCCGATCAACTCGTAATGTCTCTCCGAAAATTAACTTACGCAAATAGTAACTGTAGGGCTCGTCGGCAAAAACCAATTTTTTATCAGCTTTGTCCATCTTCTTTATTATTATCCCGTCATATTCTTTTATGGACATAACGCTATATCTCCTTTTTCTTTGGCCAGATCATACTTTTCCCATCTCAACTTAATGAGCTTATCAAACAACTCCTGATTATTTCCAATATCCTTCTCACATTTTTCGATATCTCCATAATATTCTTTCGGCAGGCTTGAATAAAGCATAAAAGTTCTCCATAAGTCGTGGATTTCCTGGCCTGACAGATATGGCTTCGGCATATTCAGCAATGAATGGCTAGTGAATGTCGCCATTGGTTCTTTGCCGGTAATAAATCCTTTTTCAATGCATAGCTTTGTAACTTTTTGCCCCGGCAAAGGCTGAAAAATAGCGACAGAAGCCACTGAAGGCTTTATCGCCCGGCATAACTCAATTGTGCTGAACACATCTTCTCTCTTCTCAAATGGAAAACCTATCATAAAAAATGCGTTGGTCCTGATTTTTCTTTTATTCATGATCTTGAATGCTTTTAAAATCTGACCCTTTGTACACTTTCTATCACACAGGCCATTCAAAATATGATCAGCCCCGGATTCAACACCTACACTGACCTGAAATGGTATCCCGTAGCCTAACAATAAATCAATCTTTTCTTCAGAGATTGTTTCGCCACGCGTCTGAAATATGTAGGGCTTATTTATTTCTGCCTTGTATTTATCCATAAATTCAACGAGCCAGGAGACTGGATGCGCAAGAAAACATTCGTCCATGAAAGGAAAAATATCTATCCGATACTGTTCCTTCACCCTTTTCATATGTTCAATGGATGAATTTATAGGCCTGGTTCGAACATATTTGCCTAACCCCTTATTAAACTCCTTTAACGCGCTGTTCCCGCAATAAGCGCAGTTATACGGACATCCCCGGGCAGTTTCCATGTCGTACCGGCGTATCTGCTTCCCGTCAAACGGCCGGATAAAATAAGCCTCGTCGAATAACGACAGGTCACGTTCTACGTTCCACAATTCCTCAGCTGATAAGAGCTCTCTTTTGGGGTGTTTTATCGTTTCGCAGGTTTTTTTATCATACAAATAAGTTCCGTTGATCCCCTTAAAGTTTTCATGGTTTTCAATCCTTGCCAATAACCGGCCAAATATCCCTTCCGCTTCTCCAAAAGCAACAATATCAAAGAGTTTTGTCGCCACCACCTCATCTCGCGCCAGCATTACGTGAATACCTCCGATTACGACTTTTGTTTTATCCGGCACTTTGATTTTTGGGAGAAATTTCATGAGCAACTCATATTCCTGAGAAAGGGCGGTGATCGCGATCAAATCGGGCCCAAATTCATTAATTTTCTTTTGTAAATCCGGTGCGATCCGGGAGAATGGTTTATTCGCGTCTTTGAGCAGAGAAAATCCCGGCTTAAATCCTCCGGTTTTTTCTTTATCCGAAGAGGAATCTTCTCCTTTTTCATAATTATAGGTATCAAAATATTCTACATCCCATTCCCGGTTTTTGGCAATTCCGCTCAAAATAGGGATAGCGGTGCTGATGGTCGCCCAGTTTGCCTCGTTCGGAAATACCAGTAAAAGTTTCATATTATTTCCCATCAAATGCGGTGCTCTTTAAGTTCCGGATAGAATTCAAAGAATTTCTCATAAAAATATTTTGTATACATCTGCATCTCCCATCGGCTGTTATACCCATACTTTCTCCGCATCCATTTACGTCCTTCATCCAAATAAAGATTTAAATTCTCTTCATACGTTTCTGTTTTTATCAAGCCGGCCAGCTTTTGAAGATACTCTTCATTTTCACTAACCCAAACTTTTTTTGTAATCGCCGTTGCCCAGTCGTTAATGTAACCCTTAGCCACCAGCTCACTTTCCAGGCCATAACCGCGGAAATTTGTACCATCATACAAAAAATTCATATAATCAGGATTATCTTTTTCCATAATAGACTCAATATATTCCCGCCTCATCATGTAGGCAACATTATGAACATACCAGAAATATTTTGTATTGTCTTCCCCTATCAGCTTTGCTTCCGCCCATTGTTTTGAACATGGGGATAAAATACCGACATGAGGATGTTCTCTCATTACTTCAACCAAAGTATCAACCACCGGCTTATCTTCAAATTCAGCATCATTTGTCAGCATAAAAAAGTAATTATAATTGCTAAATTTTCCTTCGCTTAGCAACTGCGATAACGCATAATTTACCCCCCTGGCAACCCTAAGCCCATGTTTCATAGCCTCATCCCAATTAGCCCACCATGTACAGTATTTTGACAACTTGCTTTTATCAGAGCCCGCTTCAACTACATAAATGTCTGTTTTATCAGCATTGTTTTTACACATTGATTCATACAATTTATCCGCCACATCAGGCAAATTACGATTGAGAATTATTGTGGCTGTATTTTTCATTGTCTTCCCACCAAGCGGAAATTTCTCAGATACCTCATAATAGATTCCTTAACTTTTGTTTTAAGATATCCATCCAGATCAATACTATGGTTTTGTAATTCTTTTTTCGCACATTCTTTTATCTCGCCAAACCCCGGCTCAGAAAAAACATAGTGGCCGGCAATAACAGCTTTTTCCATTTTCCCCGCTTTGCTTTCAAGCAGCATCCATTTCTGCCATTTTTTTGATCCATAAGAAAGATTTACGAATTTTTCGACAAGGCCATCTAACCTATACTTCTTCAATATCTCAATAAAAGCCAGCGTTTCCGCCACACCGAATTCAGGCGCCACATTGGCTGAATGAATTCCCAGTTTCGGGTGCCATGACAAAGTTTCATCTGAAAGGTAATCTGTATTATGTTGTTTTAAAAAAATATTATTCCTATTGCATATATCAAGAATCTTGGGTATCTGGATTTCAGCAGGTAATTCATTCTTAATACGAACCGGATTATCAAAAGTACCAACATTCTTTGTTTCTTTGACTTTTGTACCGGTCTGGATAACTACAAAAGCTGGAACCGGTAAATTATTTTTTTTACAGAATTTATTAGTTTCAGAAATAACATACTCTGAATCAAACTGGTTATAATTAGTACCGCTCTGTTCCTCAGTGCCTATTTCAAAGAAAATCCTTCTTTTTTTTTCTTCCGCAACCGACCAGCAAAATTCATAAAGTTCAAAAATTCTTACGAGAGTTTCGTCAATACTTAAATCGCCGTAAATATCAACACTGGGATCAATATGAATTATATCAAACCCCGATTCAATATCAACCCGGAATGATTTTTTTGCTGACTCCATGGCATTACAAAGACTTAACTTCTGTTCCTTTTCAAAATTATTCTGCCATGGCCCACCATGGTCACGGGTTAAAATTATCTTACCTTTGCGATCATTCTTTTTCACATATTCCGCAAAACTTTCCGTGGACCAGCCGTTTACATATCCGCCGCCAAAATCCTGGGCCTCAATCTGCCTGCGGCTGGCTATTAACATCAAAGGTATTTCATAATCATTCGAAAGTTCAATAGCAGCATCAACGCAATTCTTGCTCATAGGGCCAACACCCAAAAGTGTACAGCGCCTGTTACTCATAAATTGTTTTAACTTTTCAATTACCATTAAATCATCCACTCCCCTGAAAGTTTTATTTGAGAACCTGGCAGTTTTCTGGGATTATAAGGCTTAAAAAACTTTTTCAATATATGCAAACACGCTTCGGCAACAGCCCTATTTCCACCGGATCTTTTTGTAACGTAATCCGCATACTTTTTTGCATTTTCGTCACCATTTTCTGTGGCAATTGAATATCCAACTTCTTTAAAAACATAATGATCAAATATCCCATCCCCCATATAAATGACCTCACTCAAGGAATAGCGTTCAGATATCCACTCCGCGCGCCTTATGGTGCTTACGATTTCCAACGGATATTTCATATCGTCAACAATTCTTTTTTTGCTGATAGCAAACCCCTTTTTATCTCCTGTTACAAATATGATTTTCAGGTAAGGATTTAAGAGAGAAAGGGCATCGTTATCATCAGGGCCGAATACCTTCATGGTTTTGCCATTCTCGGTATAAAAAAACTGGCCTGTCGTCATAACTCCATCGACATCAATGATAAATGCTTTTGGTTTTATTATATTTTTTCTCCTGCTCGCTACCATCAACTTCTCCTCTCGCCCTTCTTATTTCCGTATTCTATAATAGCCCAATATTCCATATATGCTTATACAACCACACGCACTGCCAATCCAACCCTTCTTTTAGTATAAAAAAAGAATGCCAGAAAAGCTATGGTAGTTGCTATCACTGTCGCAAGCGCAGCGCCATAAATACTGAACCTCGGTATTAAAAGAATATTTAAAACAACATTAATTATATTTGAAATAATATTTACAAGGACAATGACATAGGTGATTTCAAAATATGTCATAAAGTTATTATATAGGTGAGCTGAGAACTGCAAAATGGAAGAAATAAAAAGAAGTGGCAGCAGAAAAATGACCTCCTGGTATGCCTTGCTAATTATGTTGAGATGAATCATGCCCCAGGTAATAAAAATAAGCCCTGCCCCAAACAATAACAAGCCCGGGATAGCGATTCTTAAAATTTCTTTCACCTTTTTGAAATTAATGACAGGATTTTTTTCTTTAAAAAATATCGGCACATAGATACTTTGAAAAGAAGCCGACAATATAGTGACAACGCCTGCGATGCTCATGCCAAGATTATAAATAGCGAGGACCCTAAATCCTGAATACTTTTCAAGGAAAAACCGATCACTTAAGTTATAAAGCAAAGCAAAAACAGCGCTAAGCATAATAGGTATTCCTATCTTCAATGAGCGTCTTGCAATATCAAACCTGAATCTGGGATGCATCTCTTTAATTAAAAATGCGCCAAAAAACAGCAAGACCGCGAACTCGGACACCAAGGTATATTTAAGTCTTACGAAAACTCCATCTGAATGACTGGCAAACAAGAAATAGATCACGACTGCATTTACCAAGATCATCTTTGAAAGATTATTAAATTGAATTAATGCGATTTTCTCCGATGCGATAAAATAGGTGTATACCATTAAGCTAAAAACAGCACTTATAAAAGACAAAAACACAATAGTTCTATAGGCAGCGTAGTTTATCTGATGAGAAAACATAAAAAATATGATGGCGTAATCTGTTTTGGACAGAAAGACGCCAATTAACAAAACGAATAGAGAAGAGGATAGGAGTACGTTTACAGTAAAAAGCATAGCCCCTTTTTCCTTATCCCGATAAACCGGATATAGCCGTATTTGTGATACATAAAGCCCGAAGTTCAAAAATAGTGAAAATGCACTTATAATTGATAGCAGATACCCATAAAGACCGAATTCTTCCTGGGTCATTAGCTTTAAATAGATCGGCAAAAGGATAAAACTAGATGCTCTGGCCAGGACATCAACAACTAAAACCTTGGAGAAGCGACCCATGATCAAACTCGATCGCAATTTTGATATATTACTCTTAATCATCAACTCTATCTGTGAGAAAATAGAAAACATCTTGTTTATCTCTACCTGCTTAGGTGCTCCAATTTGTCAAAGCCATACTGACCCCTATTAACAGAAGTGGTATTTTAAGTTAGAGTAGGCTTAACACGAAAAGAGACCTATCCTGCTGGTATTAAAAGTTCTTGCACGACGAATGATGCCATGAGCTTCATAGCCTTTAGATAGGAGTAGCTCTGATAGATATGAACCGTCTTGGCCGGTGATGCCGGTAATTAGTTCTTTCAGGGCACTTTGGGGACATCCTATAGCCCCCCTGTCAAGTGCAATTTGATTTCGCTGTAGTTCCAACGTGATAACTGCTGGCCTTTTTTCAAGGTACATTTCGCACCTCTGTCCAGATCGGACATCAGCTTTTTCTTCGACGATTCTCTCACCTAAAGCGAACTTGCTCTCTGAGCGTTATGTTTATCCGGCGTGCCGTTGCCGCCAAGCATCCCTTATCCAGATTCTCAAGTTCTATGAGAGGCCCTGTATTGTCCCTCACGAGGTCATACGCCTCAACGTTGTGTCCCGGGCTCTCTACGTCGAAATATTATTTTCAGGGCTTCTTGCGCGGAAACTGCATGTGCAGGAAGCCCGTGTTTGCGTTCTTTCGGTCCGGCCTATACCTTACTACCCCCCTGGTTGAGGTATTTCGGGTCGAACGGTTCTTTCATTTTCATCAGCGTCCAGGCAATGATCAGAAGCTTCGCTGCCAGTTTCACCCGCATCTTGGTGCCGATACCTTTCTCCCGCTCACGTCCTCTTATCTTGTTCGTATGGTAGACGATAAGCTCTTTGTAATTGAGTGAGCTGATGATCGCCGCCTGATACAGGGCAAACCGGAGATCGGCATAGAACAACTTTGGGGACGTTAATACTCAGCGTATATTTGCGTTTATTCGTCTGATCATAATCATAAGAAGACATATCCTCATTCGTTGATATTCCCCTCAGACGAAATTGGACTTCGAGCGTCACTCGGCGTGCCCCAGAAATCTCTTGGGTCACTCATTTGAAGGCCACCGTTGACATTTCCACATTACACATGAACGCTACCCGTTTAGCTCCGTTCGGACAGCAAGACTTCCGCAATATGAGCTATTAATGCGGGGATATTGTTTTTTATCGTGTCCCATACTGCCTCGATATCGATGCCGAAATACTCGTGTATCAAAACATCCCTAAAACCGACAGCTTCTTTCCATATCGACGTGAGGATACTTCTCTTTGATATTTTGAGAAATGTTCTTTGATGATTCTCCGATTACTTCAAGGTTTCTTATGACCGCATCTACGGCCATACTGCCGGCGCGAAATTCATCGAGAGTAAGATTCTTCGTGTAGGTCTCGATTTTTTCAATAGCTTGCATAATATCTTCCAGAAAAAGACTGTGGATTCTCCCCTCGTTAGACATACACGACCTCTTTGAAAATCTTTTCCTGCAATCGTGGTTTTACTGCCTCTTTGATGACCAGGTCGACCTTTTTCCCGATAAGTCCCTCCAGATAATACTTAAATCGCATATAGTTGAAAAAATCCTTGTGGCCGCTATAGAATACTACAAGGATATCCACGTCACTTTCGAGTTTCTCTTCTCCTTTTACATAAGAGCCGAATAATCCGATTTCTTTTACCGAAAAGGTTTTTTAAATATCTGCAAAGTGTTTTTCAATTAATCTTTTGATTTCCTGAATATCCATGTCTTTCTCCATCGATGCCGATTGGCCCTCAAACTATCCGGCAAGCAAGCAAAATGGTTCTTGGCTCATAGGCCATGGCCTAACAAAAGTTCAAAGTTCATAGTTCTAAGTTCAAGGTTCAGAGCTGATGGTTCAGTTCATCGTTCAATGTTCACCGTTCAAAGTTGTTATCAAACAACATTCATTGTTTCAGTTTAACGAGTCAAGCAAGCTGATAAGCGAAGAAGCTCATAGTTCATGGATCAAACAGTCAGTTCAAAGTACAAAGTTTGAAGTTCAATGTCGGAAGATCAAAGCAGCAATTCAGGGTTCACAAACTCGATACCCTTTGCCATGACTTTCCGTGTCCGCCCGGTGCGCGGCAAGGTCGACTGCGACAGCGTCGATTTTTTTCTCAAGATGATTTTCAACGCGGTCTATTTTTTCCGAAAGCATCTGGTGGCCTTCGGCAACTATCTGCAGCTTATGGCTGAAGTCCTCTGTGAGGATGCCGACATGATGCTTAAAATCTTCGTTGATCTCTTGCCTGAAATCCTTTCGGAATTGCTGCAAGTCCTCTTTGTTCTCTTGCCTGATGTCCTTTCGGACTTGTTCCAGTTTAATGTCTACCTCATTCGTCACCTGTCCCAGTTTGGCATCAAATCGCTCCTCGGCCTTTCCAAGTCTTGTGTCCACAACCGCCGTAATCATTTTTTCAATGCGCTTGAAATCTTTTTCTTCCATAGTTTCCACCCGACACGAGATTCAAATACAGCTCATAACTCACATAGCTCTTAGCTGTTGGTTCATGGCTCATTGGTCATAATTTTTGCAACGAGCTATCAACTATGAACTATTTCGACCAAGCTCCGCCCTCTCAGTTACATCGGCCGTAAAGCCGATAGCTGTTAGGTCATGATTATTAGCTCTTGGTTGTTAGCTCGTAGCTCAAAGTTCAAAAAAATGTTCAACGTTCAAGGTGCAATGTACAAAGTTCAAAGTTGATAGTTCGCTCCTCAAGGCAGAGGGCATTAAATTTATTTCTTTTTTCCTTCCAGCAAATTGCAAAACGTTTTAATCTCCCGGGAAAGCCGCCGCCAGGTCTTATCGAAAATGCCTTCCAATTCATGGAGTTTATTTTCATCAAGCTGAAATCCGTACGTCTGTCTCACGACGTGCCGGAAGCCGAGAAATTGGATCAAGTCTCCGTATAGATCATGCGATATCACCGCCGGCCTTATACCTTTTACTTCCAGCATCATGGCTTGGAGCAGGCGCTTGTGCCACGCCTCGCCTTTTGGGGCTCCGCCGTTCAGCTCTTCGATGACGATCTCGAAGATCTTTTCGACGCCATATAGAAATCGGCCATATAGGATGCCTTTACCCGTAGCAGATGCATATCCATGTGCTTTGAATACTTGCTGAGAAAATCACGATATTCCTTCATTAGCCTCGAAATGTGATCGAGTTCCACGCGGATTTCAGCAGCCATCCGCTTCAGGAACAGTTCATCTTTTTTCATAGAGAATCCTCCCCCGTTTCACACGCTCCTTCATCTCGGGCGTTGCGTCTTCAAAGGGAATGAGATCGACATCAAAATCAGCCGCTTCAAGCAGGAGTTCTCCTACGGCCGTGAAATAGCAGCCTGCGGGGATCCCCTCAACGCACAGATCGATATCGGAATGATATCCAAAACGCCCCTTATTGAGGAGAGAGCCGAGAAGAACAACCTTTTTCACATGATACTTCTTAACAAGAAGCCCCACGAGTTTTCTTACCGTAGCTTCAGCTTTGTGATACCGATGCTCACGGGCTGTCGAGAGCGTTGAGGATATTTTCTGCATAGTAACCATAATTAATAAATACGCCGGTTTTATGTTCTCTGTTTAACAAAAATGTTCAAAGTTCAACGTTGATAGTTCATAGTTCTAAGTTCAATGTTTAAATGCATACACAGCTCCGCCCTCTCAGTTACATCGGCCGTCAGGCCGATAACTATTAGATTATGGTTCATAGTTCAATACAGCACATGGCTCGTAGCTCATAGCTGATGGTTCAGTTAAATGTTCAACGTTTCAGGTTCAAAACTCATCAAACGACTATCATTGAACGGAGAACATCCTGCATTGCTATTTCTTACGGGTGCTGGATTTCAAGTAACGTATAAAGCCGTTGATGAGACCGCTCAAAACTATGCAACGATCGATCATTCTGGTAAATTGTTCTGGCGTTGTATACCCTATATCCAGAGATGCATAACTTAAGCTTTTTACTTCGGATACTGATCCCCGAGCGATGACCAAATATTGAATGAATTCTTTATTTGTTCCTCGGTCGAAGCCCTCCGCTATATTAGACATGATAGAGATCGCTGCGCGCTGTATCTGATCCCTGAATCCGTAATCCTTGCAGGTATGAAAGACCCCGTAGATCTCATATACGAGACCTCTCGCTTCTTTCCAGGATTCAATATCTTCGAAGCGTTTGATAATCATCAGACCTCCGGTCAACGTTCTATGTTATAGGTTCAAAGTTCTATGTTCTATGTTCAATGTTCTTGAACCTCGAACCCTGAACCCCAAACCCCGAACCTTGAACATATTACACCACTTCCACATCTCCAGCTTCTATCTTGACACTTACGCCCTGCTGAAGAATGTCCACCGAAAGGACAAGCATATGGCGGTCCTTTTTTTGCGCGAGAATGCCTTCGACGCCTGCAAGCGGTCCTGATTTGACCCTGACCCGCTGCCCCTCTTTCAGATATGGATAAGGGTCCAGTTCTTCTTTACTCGCAACCAGTCGTTTGAGAGAAATTATCTGCTCTTCCGGCACCGGCTCAGGTTCGCCCGGGATCGTGCCGAGAAACCTTACAACGCCTTTTGTTTTTAAAACAAACATCCTGTCGTGAGAACTCTTTGATACATGAACAAAGAGATAACCGGAAAAAAGAGGAAAGGCAACGGTCTTTTTCCTGTCTTTCCACTTTTTTTGCCTTTCAACCACCGGCAAAAATACTTCTTTGCCGGTCTGTGATAATCTCTCAAATACCTTGAACTCATGGCGTGATCTCACATGGACGGCATACCAATTTTGTTCTGTTCCGGCGTCGAGGATCTCCATATCATTGCAGATAATAGATATCCTTTGTATTTATATTTTTATCCATCGCTTGCATGATCTTATCTCGCATGTCGAGGGACGAAACCAGCACGGCATCGTACTCTATGCTGTGTGCAGCCTCTATGGAATAAACATGATGCCCGAAGAATCCGCTCTCTACATCTTTCTCGCCGATAACGCCGACAATGGTGATGGGAAGACCTCGCGCGGATATAAAGCAGAGCTCGGCAATTTCGCCGTCGCCCCACAATAGGACATTCCGAACGCCGGACGCCATCATTACAGCATAGGCAT
>Ga0209342_10000478_pt1 | contig 46261 bp, 38 predicted proteins | sample RifCSP16_2_FD_184023 | JGI IMG/M metagenome (GOLD analysis project Ga0209342, IMG submission 184023) | Soil microbial communities from Rifle, Colorado - Rifle CSP2_sed 16_2 (SPAdes) (version 2) | ecosystem: Environmental > Terrestrial > Deep subsurface > Rock core/Sediment | place: Rifle...
GGTGATCCTCCGCCAGTCGTGCATCTACGGCCGGCGTCAGTTCGGCGTCGAGGATCAGGGTTGGGTAGCCCACTTCGTCATTGCCACGCTCCTGGGCAGGCCGATCACGATCTACGGCGACGGCCGTCAGGTCCGCGACGTCCTCTTCATCGACGATTTGCTCGATGTCTACGACAGGGCCGTCGAACGAATCGAGGCTTGCCGCGGCCAGGCATACAACATCGGCGGCGGCCCGCAAAACGTGTCTTCCTTGTTGGAGCTCATCTACCGCCTGGAGGCTCGGCAGGACAAAGCCATCACTCTGTCCTTCCGCGATTGGCGACCCGGGGACCAGAAGGTGTATGTCTCCGACATCCGCAAAGCACAGAGGGACCTGGGCTGGAGCCCGAAGACATCCGTCGCCGACGGGGTCGAGGCGCTGTGTCAGTGGGTGGAAGCGAATCGAGGGCTGTTCGCAGACGACGGACGGGGGACGGCGGACGAGGGAGCACAGACGGCAGACGATGGACGATGGACGACGGGAGACCGGGGACAGGGGACCGGCGAAAGTCATAGCTCCCGGTCGCCGGTCTCCGGTCTCCCGTCTGATGGCGACTGCCCATCTTCCGTCATCCAACCGGAGCTGGAGAGGCTGAAATGAGTGAAAAGCAACTGAGAATCGCCGTCTTCCATTGCGGCTTCGCCTACAGCGGCGGGGGCGAGCGGATCGTTCTGGAAGAAGTGAACGGTCTGCGGCGGCTCGGCCACAAGGTCGTCTGCTACGCACCGACCCTGAACCGCAAGATGTGCTATCCGGACTTGATCAAAGAGGTCGGCGTGCGGACGTTCTTACCCCAATTGCCTTCCTGGTTCCCGCTGCGGGACGCGATTGCGATGGCGCTATCGAGCCTACTGGCGCCGATCCTGGCCCTGGGGTTCATTGGCACTGACGTCTTCGTCGGCGCCAACCAGCCGGGGGCGTGGATCGCCTTTTGCATGGCCAGGGTTCTCGGTCGCCCGTACGTTGTCTATTTGAACCAGCCCAATCGTCTGATCTACCCGCGGCGGATCGACCAGGAGACAGGCTGGCTGACCAAGCCCGACTACCATATCCTGGATGTCCTGATCCAGCGCTTGACGCGTTTCGTGGGCTGGGCGGATCGAATCTCGTTTACCGAAGCGGAAGTCATGCTGGCAAACGGCGGATATATCGCCGGAGTGATCGAGTCCATCTACGGCAGGCAGCAGGTTCTGTGCCCGGCCGGCTGCAATCCGCAGCCGCGAGAGGGACTCCCCTCGAAGCCACTTGAGGCCTACCGCGGCAATTTCGAGATCAATGGCTTCAAGGTCTCCAAACCGTATGTGCTGATCACCAACCGGCATGAGCCTCAGAAGAAGTTCGAATACGTGATCGAGGCGATGGCCCTGACGCGGGTTTTCGCCCCGGAAGCGAGCCTGGTGATCCCCGGTCCCTTCACGGCGCACACGCCGAAACTGGCGGCGTTGGCAACGAAGCTCGGCATAGGCGACCGGGTGCTGTTCCTGGGGCAGATCTCAGAGACCGAGCTGCAGCGGCTTTACCGCGAAGCAGCCGTCTACTGCTATCCGGCGCCGGAAGAGGACTTCGGCATGGGCGTGATCGAGGCGATGGCCTGGGGCGTTCCGGTTGTCGCCTGGAACCACGCCGGCCCGACGGTCACCGTTTCCGATGGTGAGACGGGGTACCTGGCGGCGCCGTACTCGATCGAGAAGTACGCCCAGGCGATGATCAGGCTCCTGGCCGACCCAGGGCTTCGGGCTCGGATGGGGGCAGCCGCTCGGGAGAGGGCCGAGAACCGCTTTAGCTGGTCCCGCCATGTGCGGATCCTCGAATCGGCGATCCTGGAGGCCGTCGGGGAGAGTGTCGAAGTGGATGTGGATCGCTTGGTCAGGGAGCTGACCTTCGAACGAGTTGTCAGCCGGCCCCTTCCGGTTCCGCGGCGGGCTGCCGCGGCCGAACTGGCGGAAGTCGAGTTTCAGCGCGATGTTTAGCCCTATGGAGCCATTAGCGCCGAAGCCACTCGGGGATCCCCAAGCGCTCAAGGATATAGTGGGCGGGGGCCAGGACGAGACGGCTGCAATCCGGGGCTGGCAGGAGGAGTTCTTCGATGAGCATCCCCCACTGTATCCTTGGCCCGAAATCCTGCGCAAAGAAGGGCTGAAGTGGGTGTGCAAACCCAGAGAGGCATTGTGGAGGGCGGCCTTGGAGGACCTTCAAATCCTCCCAGGCGAGAGGCTCCTTGACATCGGATGCGGAACGGGGATATGGCTGGATCGTCTAGGAAAAGAGTACGCGATCCGCGGCTGTGGCGTAGATGTCTCGACGCAATCCCTCAACATTGCGATGTCAAGCTCCGCCAGGAAGAACAACTTTGCGTGTGCCGAGGGGGCAAGACTGCCGTTTGCGGCCCGCTCATTTGAAGTTGTCCTCTGCCTGGATGTTCTGGAGCACATGCCTGACCAATCCCAGGCGATCCGTGAGATGGGGCGCGTCCTCAAGGAGGGCGGTCGGCTGCTCCTATGGACCTTGAATTCCAAACAGCGTCTGACCTGGAACTGGTGCCTCAGCAAGCTCGGCCTGGACATATATGATCGCGTCGCTCATCACCCATCCCTCCTGCCGAATTTACCAGAGGTTGAGACCCACCTTGGAGCGAGTGGCATGACCGTCAGCAAGCCGGTGTTGTTCGACTCGTTTTTCGCCCTCGCGCTTGATGAAGCAATCATGATCGTTGTGAGCTTGTGCGATCGGATCGGCCTCTTCAAGAAGGACTCCTGGTTCGGCGAGAGGCTCGGAAGGTCCTTCTTGGCCGTGGTCGATGTTGGTTCCCGATGGCTGTTGAAGCCACTAATGTGGCTGGATCGCCCTTGGACGAAGAAGGGATACTCGAATGGCTTCATGCTTGTTGCCCACAAAACTGGATATCCGGCAAGCGGCTGGGTGCCTCACATGAACCTGACCAGCGCTCAACAGCAGTCGCTTCCGGCGCGTCCCCACTCAATTTCGCCCCATGATGGAGATGATGTGGCCTCAGGCGCGACGCCCGTCATTGGAAGGGCCGGCGTAACCAGATGAGCGGGATCAAACGCGGGCGGTTCTTATCGGATGGGGATCTTCCGGGGGTTCCGATGAGGAAGCCTTCCCACTCGCACGGTGCAGATGTTCAAGGGCGAGCCTTCCTCTCCGAGATCTCGCACTCGACTGCATCGGGCGACCGGACCACTGACTCTTCAGGAGAACGAGACGATCTCTCCCATGATCACGAGGATTCCTGGAGGATCTATCCCACAACTGCCGGTCGCACGAGACCGGATGATGAATGGGAGACCGGGAAATCCCCGGATGAGGCCTCGCCAGAAACGACCCGGGGCGCCTGGAGGATAATCCTGGGTCTGGGCATCACGGTATTCGCCCTGTTGCCCCGCCTGCTTGTGATCTTCTATGTCACCGATCCTCAGAACCCAGGCATCGGCTGGTACGGCGACGTGTATCATCATTGGCAGATCGCCTATCTAAGCAAAGAAGTAGGATTCTCACAGGGGTTCCTTCGCCTTTGGGACTTCAAAGGACTTGAGTTCTTCTGGGGGTTGCTGCATCCTCTGGTGCTGGCAGCTCTGTTCCAATTGACAGGGTCTGTTGATATTGTGATCCCACGCCTGGTCAGCGCTTTCACAGCCAGCATCAGCATTGCCCTGCTCTTCTTTCTCCTTCGACGCTACTTCAACACTCATGTCGCACTGGCGGGAGTCCTGATCGCCGCGCTCAATCCGATTGCCGTGTTCAACGACGGGGTCGGGATGCAGGAGCCGTTGGGTCTCATCCTACTGTTTGCCGGGCTCCTTTTCTGGCCACGCCGCCCCTGGGCGACAGGATTCCTCTGGATGATGGCAGGGATGGTAAGGGCTGAGTACTGGGTCATGGGAGGGGGCCTGACCGTCGTCGCGGCGATCACTGCCAAGGACTCTGGGAAGAGGTTAGGCATCGGACTTGGGTGGTTGATCCCGGCCCTGGTGTACATGAGATATATGCTGGCTAATACAGGGAATGCAATCTATCCCATCTACTGGAACTACCTTGCCGGTACGGCCGGGGAATGGATCGCCGACAGGCCACTCAACGCCGAACAGGTTCAGGCCCAGCTGGGTGCACGGGTCGCACTGATTCTGGCGCTGATGGTGGCCGCGTGGCTGCTCTTGAAACGCCCTCCCTATGCGCCCTTCCTTCTGCTGGGAGTCGGGAACATCATCATGATTGGAATCGTCCTCGGGCTGGGGGCTTATGTCCGTGGCTACATAACCCGCGTGCTGATCGACAGGCTTCTCGTAGTCCCCTACATGTACATTGGAATTCTCATTGCAATCGCATTCCTGTACATTCTTCCACGTCTGAGATTCCGCGTCGTATGGATGGCCTTGGGCTGGTTGGTCATCCTCTTGGCGGTGGTCGCTTCCCAGCTACTCTGGCAGCCGATCCTGCAGTATTACAACCCCCTGCGCGAGATCTGGGCTCGGGAAACGCAGTTGGCGGACGATATCGCCTCCTACTATAGCGGTGGCACGATCCTGATTCCAGAAGATCGACCGTACCTGACATATGCCCTTGTCAGGTACCACGGAGTTGAGGGCAAGGACATTGAAGGGCAAATGTATGACCCCTTCGCCTACTTCAAGGACGATCCCTTTGCGAACTGGTCCGAATCCAGGCTGGTGATCCGCGATTGGCTGACAAACCGCAACATACGCGAGATCGCATTCTATCCTGGCAAGTCGACTTACGAGGGGATGATTGCCAGGGAACCCCAATGGTTCCGCCATCTTTCCACGGTCTATTTGGGGAGCGTTGAGCTTTACGAGGTAATTCCGGAATGAACACCGCCAAGAGAGACTGGAAGATCGAGGGAGTGGGCCTCGGACCCTTTGACTATGAGAGTAAGACTTGGGGTGGCCATCAGGTAGGGCTTTCGCCAAAGTATCTGGGGGCGCTGCGACTACGATACTGCCTCGAGGACCTTGAGGAGGTGCACGGGAGCGTGCTGGAAGTCGGATGTGGCGCTGGTGGAATGCTGAGAGGGATTGAGGCGCAAAGGCCTGATCTGACGCTGTTCGGCTGCGACGTCAGTCGCAATGCGGTCGAGCTTGCGAGACGGATTCCGACCACGGCCGTATTCGAAGTGGGTGATGCCTACTCGCTACCCTATCAGGCAGGTCGCTTTGCGGCAGTCGTCATGTTTGATGTGCTGGAACATCTCGATTCTCCAAATCGTGCGCTGGCCGAGATAAGTCGCGTCCTAGTACCCGCGGGGCAATTCCATCTGTTCGCGCCGTGCGAAGGGCCGTTGTACACGTTGCACGGCCTGTTGGCGCGTCTAGGTTGGCGGGCAAAAGAAGTGTATGGAGGGCACATCCAACGATTCACTCCAGGCGAGGTCGTGGAACACTTGAGGAGGCAGGGCTTCGTGGTCGATCGACGTCGTTGGAGCGGTCACCTGGTGAATCAGATCGTAGATGCGGCGTATTTTACCGCGTTGAGCCTTCGCGGCAAGAATGTGGGCACGTCGGTCGAAGGGTATCTGGAGACGACCCGGCCAGGACCCGGGGCCTGGTTCATCGGAGCATTGAAGTCGGCCGTCGGTGTGGCAAGCTACTATGAGTCCCTCCTTCTTGCAGGCGTCCCCGGCTTTGGAGTCCACCTGTTGTGTGAGAAGGTTGGGTAGTTGACCGCGGTTGGTGTTGAGGAGGATCACGGCTGATGGTAGGTCAAACGATGGTGTCGTTCAAGTCAGACCTGCAAGCGCCCGGACAAGCCTCCGGACTGGTAAGCGTGGTCATACCGTTCACGAGACCCGACTCGGTTGGGACTGCAATCAGGAGCGTTCGGTCGCAGCATTTCCCGAGGGAGTGTGTCGAGATTATCGTGGTGGGCAAGGATGCCGGACAGCTGGCCAGGCAATGGCCTGATATTACTGGAGTCGATACATCTACGAAGGTTACTCCGGGGAGGGCCAGGAACCTGGGTGCGGCGAAAGCCTCAGGCGAGATCCTCCTTTTCCTGGATGATGACTGCGAAGCAGACCCTGAGTGGGTCCGGGAAAGCATACTTGAGCTAAAGGATCCCGCCGTCGGGGCGGCCGGCGGAATGGTGGCAGGCAAGTCGTCGGGTTTCATCGCACGAAGCGTCGACTTCGCGAACTTCGGTCAATGCCAGACCGGCCGCAGGATGGAGGGTCGACTTTGGACCGCTTCCTTTGCAGTTAGAAAGACCTTGTTCGACCAATCGGGCGGGTTCGATGAGAGCATTAGACTCCAGGAAGATATCGAGTTCTGTTTCCGGTTGAATCGGGCGGGCTACCGGACCATCTACCAACCCAAGATCAAAGTGCGGCATGATCACGGCCGCTCGACGCTACATTCGCTTCTGACCTATCAATACAACAATGGGAGGGGTGCCGGCCTAAGCGTTGAATCAAGATACCCTGACCTGAGCTCTCGGAACAGGCTGCTTTCGCGCGTGCAGAATCCGGTCCTGTACTCTCTCCTGGTAGTTCCTTTCTCCGTAGCCGGCACTCTCATGACGCTCATGAGCAACATTCGTGAGCACAAGGAGATCGTCGCTCTCGCCCCGATCGTATTTATTGGGAAGATGAGTTGCCACCTGGGTATCCTCAGGGCGCTTATCGATCAGGCAATCGTCGGATCCTGGCAGAGGTATGGCAAGCTCCAGACAGCCGCGAAAATCCTGCAATACACATTGCTGAAGCGATGGTTCAAGACCCCTAGAGTCTTGACCCTTTTTGTGACTTCCGCGTGCAATGCCCGCTGTCAACACTGTTTCTACTGGCAGAACCTGAATCAGAAAGACGACATCTCATTAGAAGAGATAGAGAGATTGTCGCATTCTCTTGGGAAGCTCGACAAGCTCTTGATTGGAGGCGGGGAGCCCTTCCTCCGTCGCGATCTGCCCAGAATCTGTGAGATCTTCTTCGAGAACAACGAGGCCGGGATGGTGTCGATTCCGACGAATGGTTTGACACCAGGCCTCATCCGCAACCAATTGGAACGGATTCTCAAGGTGGCGAAGGGCCGGAGCGTTCGTCTGAACATCTCGCTTGATGGCAGCCAAACAAAGCACGATGTCATCCGGGGTGTCCAGGGGAACTTCGAGAAGGCAGTCAGAACATATACCGCAGCGCAGACGCTGCAACGGAAGTACCCGAACCTGTCTCTCGGAATCAACAGCTGCGTCATGGACGCAAACTACGAGGATCTGTTCGGCTTCTACGACGAGATGCCGACGAAGTTCCCGGACGTGGACCTGCCTGGCCTCATACTCCTTCGGGGTACTCCTTATGAGAAATCTCTGATCCTCCCGGATGTGAGGAAACTCCGAGAGCTCCATCGGCACAAGATGGAAAAGGTCGGGGCCGGCAAGGCTCGGCTCTGGAAGCTTGCCGACTATGCAAACTTCCACCTGGGATTGGAGACCCTTCGGGAGCAGAAGCAAGTTGTGCCCTGCGAGGCGGGCAGGATCCTGGGGGTTGTAGAGGACAACGGAAATGTGAAGCACTGTGAGCTCCTGCCGCCGATTGGGAATCTCCGCGAGAAGAGCTTCTCCGAGATCTGGGACTCTCCGCAGGCGAAGGCTGCCCGGCAGAGGATCGTGAACGGAGACTGTCATTGCACCCATGAATGCAACATCTTCGAAAGTCTGTTGGCGCACCCTGCAAGAGGGGCGGGTGCCTTGGCAAGGGCTACCATCCAGGACAGGCGCTGATGAGGATATTGATCATCCAGTCTTGGATAAAGCTCGGGGGCGCTGAGCTGATAAGCGTTGAAATGGCGCATGAGCTTGGGAACCAGGGGCAGGAAGTAGCGATTGCGGCCACATTCCTGGATACGGGGGGAATGCCCAATAATGCTACGTCCGTCCGCTATGTGGTTCCCGCGGCTTGGTTGCAGTACATACTCGCGCGCAGCAGGCTTGCTTTTCTGCTGGCTGGTCCTTGGGTACTGCTCGCCCTTGTCTGGAAATACTCTCGCAGAGTCGACGTCCTAAACCCACACAATTTCCCGTCTTCGTGGGTGGCGGCGATTGTCGGCGGTCTGCGCCGAATACCTGTGATTTGGACCTGCAACGAACCGCCCGAAGCCCCGGCTTGGCGAGATGCGTCTCGGATAGGGCTTGCCGACTACATGGGCTGGCATATCGCCAGCTCTTGGTTGGACAAGGTCATGGTGAAACGCATCCAGAGGATCTATGTTCCATCGGAGAGGACACGCAGGCAAGTCCAAGCCAGGTATGGGCGCGAGGCGACCGTAATAAGGATCGGCGTTGATCTCAAGTACTATCGACGGGAGGAAGCCACATTCCCAACAGAACTCGCGAATGAGGACGGCGGCAGCTTCATCATGCTCGCCGTTGGAAAACTGCATCCGCAGAAGAATCAAATCGTTTGTTTGGATGCGTTGAAACTCGTCCTGCCTCATATCCCAAACGCGATCCTTGTTCTGGCGGGTGAAGGTCCAATGTCTGCTCAATGGAGGCAGCACGCCGCATCCATAGGTGTTGATGAGCATGTCAGGTTCCTCGGGCGCGTGCCGAGCGCGCGTGTCGGCGGCCTCTACCGTAGGTCCAATGTGAACCTCTTCCCTGCCCTCAATCAGAGTTGGGGATTCACCCCGTTTGAGGCACTCTGCTCGGATAGGATTTCGATCGTCTCAGAGGAATGTGGCGCTGCGGAGTTGCTTAGAAGGGAAGGCATCGGCCTCGTCTGTGCGCCAACGCCAGAGGAATTCGCAGAGAGTGTTAGGGTCGTCCATGATAACCCAAACGTGTACAGGCAGAAAGCAATCAAGGGGCGTGAGTTCGTTCTTCGGCACCTCACGTGGAAACAGTATTGTATGGCCTTTCTCGACCTCGCCGTTGGGCTGATTGACCGCGCAGATCGCAGCCAAGGCGACCGAGCGGGGATTGGGGAGGTCCCTGCATGAGGATTGCACTCTTCCATCTTGGCTTCTTCTATTCAGGCGGCGGCGAGAAGCTCGTGATTGAGGAGATGAGGGGCCTTCGCGCCATGGGTCACCAAGTGACCTGCTTCGCGCCCTACGTTGACCGCCGGGAGTGCTATCCTGGAGTGCCTGAGATGGAGGAGGTGCAGGCCTTGTTGCCTCCGCCTCCGAGATGGCTACCCATGAAAGGCCCGCTGTGGGTGATGCTGAGCTGCCTTTTGATCCCGATCATGGCCGCCCGATTCAAGTCCTTCGACGTTCTGATCGGTGCAAACCAGCCTGGGCCGTGGTTGGCGTTCGTCGTCGGCAGATTGCTTCATAAACCCTATGTCGCCTACCTCGCTCAGGCACTTCGCCTTCTCCACCCGCGAAGCGTAGATCTGGAGAACGGGATCCGGATCAGGGAGGATGATCACCGGGTTCTCATGGCTATGAAACACGCGGCTGGATGGCTGATTGATCGGGCGGACCGCTTAAGCGTGGAGCAAGCCAATGTCGTCCTCACGAATGGTGATCACGTTCGTGCCTGGATTCGGGATGTCTATGGGATCGAAAGCGAGACCTGCCCGGCCGGATGCCACCCTCTTCCAGCCGATCGGCTCAGCTACGGACACCGTCATAGTGGGGTGCTTACGATCGATTCGAATGTGGTACGAAAGCCGTTCATCCTTCTCACAAACCGACATGCCCCGATGAAGCGTTTCGAGTATGCACTCTGGGCTCTAAAGTCAGTCCGCCGGCATGTGCCGGAACTCTCCCTGGTAATAACAGGTCAAGAGACCGAATACACCAGTCAGCTCCGTCATCTTGCCTCGACACTCAACCTCGAGAGCGCGGTACATTTCGTGGGGCTCGTTGACGAAGGTGACCTGCACAAGCTCTATCTCTCAGCGTTGCTCTACGTGTATCCGTCGCCGGAGGAAGACTACGGGATGGGAATCGTCGAGGCGATGGCTGCCGGAACCCCTGTCGTCGCCTGGAACAACGGTGGCCCGACCGTGACCGTCAGGAATGGCGATACGGGCTACCTTGTCCAACCATACGATGTAGACGAGTTTGCCCGGTGTATACTCCGCCTGGCAACTACCCCAGCTCTCGTAGAGAGGATGGGACGTGCCGGACATGAGCGCGCCAGGGAGATATTCTCTTATGGTCGACACTGTCAGATCCTCGAAACCAGTCTGATGAGGGCGGTTCGAGGGTACGGTGGAGTCCCCATTCCAGATCAGATAGGCGTAGCCACGCCTGAGATCGGTTCCAGCGTCAGCCTATACGCGCCCAAGGACTAGGCTTTTGAGTCCATCCGCATCGAACCTTCGAGCCTCGGCGTTCGCCAAGGCGGTATGGCTCTTGGCCAGCACGGCGCTCGAGCTCGCCGTCATCTTCGGCGCGTCCTACGTGCTGGGACACACAATGCTATTTGCCGGTCAGGTGGCTGGTGATGCGCCGCTTCATCTGGGTTATGCCTACTGGCTGAACCAGTACTTCCCCGAGGTCCCCCATTGGTATCCCTTACAAGGTGGGGGTGAGTCCATCCTGCACGGTTACCCGATTCTTGCGCACATGCTGGTCGTTGTGCTTCACCGGGTAAGCCCGCTCACGCTGGCTCAAGCCTTCAATGTTATTAGCTTCTTGAGCATTCCCGCAACAGCGATAGGGATCTATGCCTATGCATGGGTTGTGACGAGGCGGCAATCCATTGGTCTTATTGCCGGGCTCTTCTTCCTCCTTGCGCCAATCACTTGGACGTGGACCTACGATTGGGGGTTCTTTCCTCAGGGGGTGGGGATGATCTTCCTGCCCCCGGCGTTGATATGCGTCGATCGATACTTCGAGCAGAACCTCCAGCCGAGGAAGGGGGGCTTGAGAAGGCTGTGGCTTGTGGGCGCTTGTCTCAGTCTATCCTTGGCTATCCTGGCGCATCCTGCGGTCGGCGCCGGTGTAGTTGCGGCATTCATGTTCTATGTAGCCGTGACATCCTTGTTGAGCGGTCGCTCTCATGCAGCCGCAACCTTGAAAGCTGGCGTCAAGTGCCTCTTTGCCATCGGCCTGGTCAGCGGGCTTATCATGAGCGCCTACATCTTACCCTTCTATACTTATGCCGGCATAGCAAACCGGGACGGCCTGAATGTCCTTGGCCTCGGGCAGCTTCCCAAGGTGCCCCTTGCCGAGTTTCTGGGTCTCAGGCCAATTGACCCCGAGCTCGTGCTCACACGAATTGCAAATCCTCTGGCAGTCAGCCTCTTGCTTGTCGTGGGACTTGTGCTTTCGGCCTTTCAGTCTCGCAAGAGCGCCTCACTCATCATTGTTGCGGTCGTCGCGGCGATATACTCGGTATTCCCCTGGATACCCTTCAGCCTCGGGAAGGCATCCCCCCTGCTGTCGATGCTCTTCGGGCTCAGATCCACACTCGTCGTCGTTATGATCCTCTTCCCCGTGGGAGCGGCGTATGGCGCATATGCGCTTTCAAGCACTCTGGTCTCGGCTGTTTTCGGGCTGGTCGGAGGCGCCATACGGCGAACTGGTGATTCCGCTGAGAATCGTGCGATCTACGGGTTCGTAGCCTCTGGCATATCTATCTTGGTTGCCTGCGTCATGGTCCTCGAGTTGGGGGGGCACACTTCGCTACTTTTCGGCCATGCAGGCTACGGTCCACACGCGTACGGAATTGATACACGCGACATCTGGGGGGTGAGGAAGAGTGATCCTTGCGGGGCGTTTGAGCAAGGGGGCGGCGGACCAATTCTCTGCTCTCTGACCAACGCACGCGCCAAGCTGAACATTGAAGAATTCCTAGTCGAGTGCACTCGCCTGACTGATCTTGGCAAACAGACGCCGTCACTATGTAAGGTCTCATCTCCAACCGATCGCGAGGTCGACGAGTTTCTGGAACAATGCGAAGACGGCAGGCTGAGTGGAGATTTGTCCTCGCCTTGCTTAGCCAAGGTCGAAAGCCTCGCACAACAGTTGTCTCCAAGTAAGTGGCCTCCGCTTCAGGTCAGGGACAATCCTCTTCAGAGTGGAATGAGTCTGGAGATCGAGAGCTACTTACCTCCCGAGCGCCCCCTGCGGATTGAGATATCACCCTACATGGCCACTTTGGCGCAGGACTTCGCCGCCTACTCAGACACGACCCAAATTGCTTCGTACACCCAACAACTGTCTCTCATACACTTGATGTGGGGATATGAGATCAATGTGCTTTTCTCCGAGCATGACGGCACGCCGGGGGCACTCAATGACCTTGCGGACTGGCTTGGTTTGAGCCATGTGATTCTCAACCCCAAATATGATTCGGTAGATAGGTTCCAAGAAGCAGGCTGGACTCAGGTGATGGGCGCAACTGACTGGGATCTGTGGGCCAACCCGCATGGGGAGCCAATGCTGTCATCGACGACGAGGCCAGCCTTCCTGGTCATCGGGGCCCCTGAGAAGCGCGTCTTCTTCTACTTGTTCCGCCTCGCCAACGAAGGTGTCTTGCCTTACGACCGGGGGTTGCTCGTCGAGGGGAACGGTGATCTTGATACATACTCCCTCGAGGATCTTAAGAACTTCGATGCGGTGATCCTCCATGGTTACACATACTCGAAAGGCACCCGCGCCTGGGAACTCTTATACGACTATGTGAGTGCTGGGGGATCGATATTCGTTGATACCGGGTGGCAATTCGAGATCCCCGAGTGGGAGTTCGAGAATGCGCCCCCGGTATTACCTGCAGGCAGTCTGGCATGGACGGACTATGGACGTGCCTCTCAGTATGAGTTAGGTGATCCCGACGTGGCCGGAGATGTAAGCCTTGTGGACTTCAGCCCCCTCATATGGGAACAAGATCCATGGAGCGTCTCAAGCGCCGACAAGTCGGAGGTTCGAGACTGGGGGCGTGCGGTCCTCTCCGTTGAAGGCCATCCCATCGTCATCGCGGGTGAGCTGGGACGCGGACGGGTCGTTTGGTCAGGCATGAATTTGCTGTCGCATGTGGTTGCATATAACAATGGTGAGGAGGCACGTTTTCTGGGGAATCTGCTGACCTGGCTTGTCAGAGGCCGGCAGGGGATTGAACTCAATGACACGTCCGTGGTGAGAGTAAGGCCTGACACAGTCAGGTTGGATTCGAGGATCTCCCCGGGTAATATCACCTGGCTCTACTGGCGCGAAGCCTACTATCCCAATTGGCACGCCTACATGAGCGACGGAGACGTTGAGCATGAGATCCCGATCTTTCGGGCGGGCCCTGGGTTCATCTTGATGCCAATCGAGTCGGACGCCGAAGGCGTGTCCGTGCGTTTGGCATGGGAGCCGTCGCTGGCCGAGAAAGGGGCGCTCGTTCTCTCCGCCGCTGGCGTCCTGCTCCTGGCGGCCCTCTTCCTTGACGGGCTGTTGCTGGACGGCAACGGCTTCACTTGGCTGCGCATTGCACTCGCCATGCGCATGCCGGCTCCAATTCTCGACGAAGGGTCCAATCTGGAAATGGCCGAGGCCCAGAAGGCTGAGCTAGAGGAGAGGCACCGGGGATCCCCTCAAGGGGGCGGCCATGCAGCCACACATGAGCACCCGTCTCGGGGTTGGCCTCCGGGCTTGACGAAGCGGCATCCTCGTCCTCCCGTCGGCGGCGTGACACACGAAGACGAATCGGTCGAAACCGATGTCGACGAAGAACAGCACGCGCTCTTGCAATCATGGCTCGACAGCTCTGGCCACGCCGACGACGCCTGGGCGGCGAGATTGATCGAGAAGAAGCAATCGCGTCTGGGTCCCAAGGCGAGTCCGAAACGGTGAATTCCTCGCGACATTCACGTGGTGGAGGCCCTTCCCGGATGGCGCTATCGACCGAGGGGCGGAGCCGACTCAGGGCAATGTTCGTCGGATCTTGTGCACGTCTTGCACAGTCAAGCTGCCAAGCCCTCCCATTCGTTCTTCATTGAGAAGAGGTCCTTGACCCGACGGCGCGCTAGCCTGCTTATCGTGCAATCGTTGATCGGCCTCGGCCTCTTGGCGGTATGGGCGCTGGCTGTCGATCTAAGTGATGTCTGGCAAACCCTCGCCCAGGCGCGCTGGCCGATCGTGATCGCAGCCGCCATGATCAGCGTCTGCAGCAGTTTCGTCCGCGCAGCCCGCTGGCGGCTCATCCTTCGTCCCGTCGCCCGTGTGCCATTGTGGGAAATCTGGCTTATCACGCTTGTCTCAAGCCTGGTGAACTTCGTGATCCCGGTGCGGAGCGGCGAGCTGGCCCGGGCGGTGCTGCTCAAGCAGCGTCGTCGAGTGCCGATGTCCGCTAGTCTACCCACGGTCGCCATCGATCGGTCGTTCGATCTGCTGGCCGTCCTGCTCCTGGGCGCCCTGGGTGCGGCGATCGGCATCCGCCTCGACCCTCGCCTGACGATGGTCCTGGCCTTAGGTGGCGTCTTGATGCTCGTATTCGCGGCACTGGTCATCGTGGCGATTGCCTCGGGCGACTGGGCCGTCAGGCTGGCGGAGCGGTTGTTCCCGCCACAGCTGGGTGTGGCGTTGCGCGAGCGGTCGCTGGGCGTCTTGAAGGGCGTCATTGCCGGGTTCACGGCAATAGGTAGACGTCCGGCCGATATCTTCAGACTCCTGATGTTGTCTTTGGCGGCATCTTTGCTCGACGCAGCCATGTTCTATTGCCTATTCTTCAGCCTGGGGGCGATCCTCCCTCCGTCGGTAGTCATCACGGGTTACGCCGTTTACGTCCTGACTTTCATCATCCCCGGTGCACCGGGCTATATCGGCTCGGCCGAGGCATTCGGCTCCCTGGTTTTCGGGTCACTCGGAGTTGCCCCGGCGCTTGCCGCAAGCACGATCGTCCTCGGGCACGCGCTGAACGCGCTGTTCCTGGCGATCACGGGCGGTCTCTCGATCTGGCTCCTCGGCCTCAAACCGTCGGAGACGGTCCGGTCGTTATCCAGCGCGAAAATAGAGGAGCCAGGCCTCGAGACGGAGAACGTGATTGGGCCTTGAGTGTCCCCGAGCTCAGGATGAGAGCGAAGGAGCGTGGGGCGACAATGGTCGATCTGTCGCCGGAAGGGGTGATCGATGAAACGGATCGGAATCCTCACAGGTGGGGGCGATGCACCCGGGTTGAACGCGGTCATTCGGGCTGCGGTCAAAACGGCTCACGGCGTCTATGATTGCACGGTCTTCGGTGTCCGCGACGGCTTTGATGGCCTGCTTGAGGATGAGGGTGTCTTTGAACTTACGACGGAGCACGTGAGGGGCATCCTACCGCGCGGAGGCACGATCCTTGGGACTGCCAATCGGGGCAACCCGTTCGCACGGAAGACCGTCGTCGACGGCGAAGAGACCGTCGTCGACGTCTCTGATCTGGTCGCGGCGCGTATCCGGGAGCTTGGGTGGGATGCACTCATCGTCGTCGGCGGCGACGGGACCCTCAGGATCTCGGATGAGCTCTACCATAAAGGCTGCCCCGTAGTCGGCGTCCCCAAGACGATTGACAACGACCTCCATGGAACGGAAGTCACCTTCGGCTTCGACACGGCCCTCAACACGGCCACGGATGCCCTCGACCGGCTCCACACAACGGCCGAGGCGCACCATCGGGTAATGGTACTCGAGCTGATGGGCCGGGACTCAGGATTTATCGCCTTGCATGCCGGCGTGGCGGGTGGCGCCGACGTGATCCTGATTCCGGAGATCCCCTTTTCGTTCGACAAGGTATGTGAGAAGATCCAGGAGCGCGCCGGTTACGGGAGACACTTCAGTATTGTCGCCGTGTCGGAGGGCGCGCATCCGATCGGGGGCGATCAGGTATTCTCCAGGGCCGGGGATGAGGTCTTCGTCGCACGATTGGGCGGGATCGGGCAGGTCGTCGGCAAGTTCATCGCCCAGGTGTGCGGCATGGAAACTCGGGTGACGGTTCTTGGGCACCTGCAACGCGGCGGGACGCCGACGGCCTTTGACCGCTGGCTGGCTTCGCGTTACGGAGCGGCCGCGGTCCGCCTGGCAGCTAACGGCGGCCTGGGACGAATGGTCGCCTTGCGTGGAGCTGAGATTGTCGACATCCCGATTGCCGAAGCGGTGTCCTCTCCCAAACGCGTGGACCTCGAGGGGGACGGAGTCCTGACCGCCCGCGGTCTGGGGATATGCCTGGGGGATTGAAGACCGTGAGCCAAGCCCCCTCCCCAAGCCAATCAGCCGAGGTGAAGAGATCGGAGTCTGCGGCCTCGCGCAATGTGACGCGCCGCGCCGCCGAACGGTGGCTGTTGGGGGGTCTCCTCGGGCTCGCCGCTGCCCTCGTTCTGTCCGGAATAGCGAACATCGCACTGGCGCGAGATTCCGGATGCAGACAGGACGCGCGAGCCGCCCGCTGGGGGCAGCAGCTCAGTCGGTGTTTCTCGGACGTTACCCGTTGGGAAGTGGAAGCGCTCGCCCGTGGGCCGGCAGCGGTCGGTGAACCGGGAGAGGGTTCTATCGCAAGCTGGCTCGCCGTTCCGCTGGTCTATAGCGCAATCGGGGGTGTGTTGGCGCAGCTATCGCTGCGCAAAGCGCTCGTGGGCGGCCTGATCGTCCAGCTAGTTCTCTTGGGGGTGCTGGCGGCAATGGCATTCTTCTCGGTCTACGTCGGCTGATCCCTCGGCGCCTCAATCCTCGATCTCGAGCAGGGCCGCGATGGCATCCCGGTCGGGACGGGGCAAGGCGCGCATGTCCCCGGCTGTACGGATCAGAACACCTGCTCCTGAAGTGATCCTGCCGATGTCGACCACGTCCACGCCTTTCGCTTCGATCGCCGCGATCACCTCTGAACTCCTGTCTGACTGGACCGCGATCAGCAACGCACCTGATGCGATTGCGTTGTAAGGCTCGATGTCCAATGCAATGCATATGGCCTTTGCTTCGGGCATGACACGGACGGCTTCGCGTTCCACTTCGATCCCCACACCCGACGCCAGGGCGAGCTCCCACAGCCCGCCGGCCAGGCCGCCTTCCGTCGGGTCGTGCATGGCGGTAACCGCGCCGGTGAGCGCGGCCGCGCGGGCCTCGGTCAAGACGGAAATGCCTGGCTCGATCAGGAAGTGCCTGGCTCGCTCCAGGATCATCGGAGAAATCGCGGTCAGACGATCCGGTAGCTCCCTTGCCAACAGGCTTGTCGCCTCGAGCGGGATGCCCTTGGTCAGAAGCAAGTGGTCCCCCGGCTTGGCGCCCGATGGTGTAATCAGCCGCTCGCGGTCGACCTCCCCCAGCATCGTGCCGGCGACGATCGGGCGCTGAAGACCGGCTGTGATCTCGGTGTGACCTCCTACGAGTGTTGCGCCGACGGCGGAGCATGCGCGCCCGATCTGGTCGAAGACCGACTCGACCATGCCCCGGTCGGTCCTGTGTTCCGGCAGGAGAAGGGTTGCCATGAACCAGGCCGGCACAGCTCCAGTCGTGGCAATGTCATTGGCGTTGACATGCACGGCGTACCAGCCGATCTGATCTGTCGCAAAAGTGACGGGATCGGACTTGGCCACGAGCAGGCGGTCCCCGAATTCAATCACGGCACAGTCGAGCCCGACGCCTGGCCCCAGGAGAAGGCGAGGATCGCCTGTAGCAGTCCGTCGCAGGACCTGCTCCATCAGTTCGGCGGGCAGCTTGCCTACCGGGAAGGGCTCCATGGCTGACTCCAGATGCAAAGAGCCGTCCTAGTGGACGGCCCTTTGGTGCGCTGCGGCATCCTTATCCTATTGGGAGGAGGGATGCCGCAGCGCGTTTACAGTCACTCTTACTCATTGGCATCACCTCCTCCTTTGCAAGGATAGCAAGGGGAGGTCGCTGTCTTCCAGCGATGAGAAAGTTTCGCACATCCGGGGTGACATGTCAAGGCATGTTTCAGGGATCCCTAACGCCCCTGCGGGGCCTGCTCGGAGTGACAAGGTTGGGCAGGATTTCGTTTGGCTAGTCGCTCAACACAATCGTCATTCAGCGCCCCGTAGGGGCGAGGAATCCTCGTAATGACGCTGGCGCAAGGGGGCTTTCGGGGGCGGAGGGGCCTTAGAGGATTAGCATCGCGTCGCCGAAGGAGTAGAACCTGTACCCCAGTTGCTTGGCCGTCTCATAAGCGGCTAGGATCCGTTCGCGGCCGGCAAAGGCGCTGACCATCATCAGGAGCGTAGACCGAGGGAGGTGGAAGTTGGTGATCAGCGCGTCGACCACCTTGAAACGGAAGCCGGGCAAGATGTACAGCTCCGAGGCCCCCTCGAATGAAGTGACAGTCTGGCCCGCCGGCGCGTTCAGCCCGGCTGTCTCTAGAGTGCGGGTGGTCGTCGTGCCGACTGCGATCACCCGGCGGCCGGCCGCTTTGGCCCGGTTAACGGCAGCTGCCGCTTCCGGGCTGACCCGACACCACTCGCTGTGGATGAGATGACCCCGCGGATCCTCTTCGGTCACCGGCTGAAAAGTGTCCAGGCCGACGTGGAGCACGACCTTGACGATATCCACACCCGTCGTCTTGATCCGCTCCAGGAGCCCCCCGGTGAAATGCAGTCCGGCCGTGGGCGCGGCCGCCGACCCGGGCCGGGCGGCGTAGACCGTCTGGTACTCCTCTGGATCCTTCAGCGGTACGTGTATGTAAGGGGGTAAGGGCACTTGCCCGATCCGGCCCAACTCTTCGGAGATGGGCCGGGCGAAGCGCACCACCCGCCGGGCACCGCCCAACTCGTCGACGATCTCGGCTTCAGGACCGTGTAAGACGATTAGTCGGCTGCCACTCTTCAAGCCTCTCCCCCCGACAAGGGCCTCCCAGGTCTGCGACCCTAGTCGTCTCAAGAGGAGGATCTCGACCCTTCCCCCGTGGGGGATCTTCATCGCTGCAAGTCGTCCTGGAATGACCCGCGTCTCGTTGAGCACCAGGGCATCCCCCCGGGTCAGAAATCGGGGGAGCTCATGGAAAGAGAAATGCGTGAGACTTCCGCCGGCGCGGTCCATCACGATTAGCCGCGAGGCGTCACGAGGTTCGACAGGCCGCTGAGCGATGAAGGCTTCGGGCAAGCGGTAGTCGAAGTCGTCCGTCCGCACGACTTTATTTGCTCAAGAGTCTCAGGATGATATTCAGTACGATCGTCAGGACAATGCTCAGCACGATGGTCGTGGCGATTGGGACAAGACAGGTGACGCCGCCGGTCTGAATTCGGATGTCCCCCGGCAGCCGGCCCAGCTGAATGCCGGCCCGGCTGGCCAGCACGATCAGCCCGCCGACGGCGGCGAGCCCTAGCCCGCCGATGATCAGCCAGCGTCCAATCGAGGGGAGATCAGGCATGATCTAGAGCTCTGGCAAGCGAGCTTGAGGGGCCTTGGGAGGCTGAAGACCGAGGTGTTCATACGCCAGGCGGGTGGCCGTCCTTCCTTGGGGTGTGCGATCGATGAAACCTAGTTGAAGGAGGTAGGGTTCGACCACATCCATAATGGTGTCGGGCTCCTCGCTCATCGCGGCGGCGATCGTCTGAAGCCCCACCGGACCGCCATCAAACTTGGAGATGATCGTTTGCAGCACCCGCCGGTCGGAGTCGTCCAGCCCTAGCTGATCCACATCGAGCAAGGCCAGCGCCTCCGAGGCGACGGGGCGGGTGATACGCCCGTCGGCCCGAACCTCGGCGAAATCGCGAACGCGCCGCAAGAGGCGTAAGGCGACGCGTGGCGTCCCCCGCGCCCGGCAGGCGATCTCGCCGATGCCCTGGGCGTCGATCCCGATCTCCAGCATACTTCCAGCTCGCTCAACGATCAGCTCCATGGCCTGCGGCTCGTAAAAGTCGAGCCGGTGTACCGCACCAAAACGTGCCCGAAGCGGCGCCGTGAGTAGAGCCAGGCGGGTTGTTGCCCCGACGACCGTGAAGCGGGGAAGGGATAGTCGAATGGAGCGGGCGGTGGGCCCCTTGCCGATCGTGAGATCGAGAGCGAAGTCCTCCATCGCCGGGTACAGGATCTCCTCGACGGCCCGGCCCAGCCGATGGATCTCATCGATGAAGAGGATGTCACCCCGATCGAGGTTGGTCAGAATGGCTGCCAGATCTCCCGCCCGTTCGACCGCCGGGCCGGAGGTGATTCGGAGGTTGACGCCCATCTCATGTGCCAGAATGTGAGCCAGCGTCGTCTTGCCCAGTCCCGGTGGTCCGTGAAGCAAGACGTGGTCGAGCGCCTCGCCGCGCGCCTTGGCGGCCTGAATAAGGATGGCCAGATTCTCCTTCACTCGATCCTGGCCGATCATTTCCTTCAGCAGGCGCGGGCGCAGGTTATAGTCGTTCGAATCTTCCGAGCGTACATACGATGAGATGATCCGCTCTCCGGATTGGGTCACGTCGGGCATTATACAGGAATGCGGGAGGTTGCGATACGCGCTTCCATCCGAGCTGGGCGGGCCATCTCTCCTGTCACGCCCGCTCGTTGCACCGAACGCCGTCGCTTCAAATCGCGGACAGTCACGGCCATGTCACCAGGGAGATCGAAGCCGAATAGCAACGCCGCATGGCGTGCCCGCTGGTTGCTCGCTGAGAGGATGTCAAGGAGGGTGGTGGCTAGCGGAGCAGCCGCGCCTGGAGGGTGATCTCGACTCCTCCCAGCGCTCGAGACACCGGGCAAGTCTTCTTGGCTTTCTCCGCCAGTTCGAGGAAGGTCGACTCATCGATTCCCGGGACCTCCGCTTCGGTGTTCAGGACGATGCGGGTGATCGTACGCTCGCCCTGGACGGTGTCCAACGAAAGCTCGGCGGTGGTCTGGATGTGTTTGGAGATGTAGCCGGCTTTGCCCAAACGGGATGAGAGGGCCATCGAGAAACACCCCGCATGGGCGGCGGCGATCAGTTCCTCGGGGTTTGTGCCATCGGCTTCTTCAAACCTGGAAGACCAGGTGTACTTCCCCTCGAATAGGCCGTCACCGAATGACATCCGACCGCTGCCTTCTTTCAAACCTCCATCCCACACGGCCCGTGCCTTTCGTATCTGCATGGTGTTCTCCTTCAACGATTGTGAAACGGGCGTGCCCCACGCCTGGCCGACCGGTTGCGTGTGCAGGTCAATAATAAGTCAATCGGCAGATGATGGGGCCGCGTGTTTTGCCCTCGGGCCTGGTTGGGAACAACCGCCGTAGTCCCGGCCAATATTGATTGGCGGCCCCCGCGCCCTGTGTATCTGCACGGAGGTTGATCGACAGAACGTAATTCAATCGCTCGAACTGAACCTTCGTCTCGCCCTGGGGATGGTGGACATCTCTTAGGGCGCTCAATGAATTCCAGTGCTCTTCGGCGCGTCATGCCCTCTCACGGCTGACGAGTGCCCGCTGCTTCTTCTCGATGCTCGAGAGCAGGCTATCGAAAGAGGCTGCGAAAGCCTTCACCCCATCGATCTGCAGTTGCTCGGTGATCTCGTCCAGGTCGACGCCGATCTCGGCCAGGCGTCCGATTTGGCGATGCGCTTCGGCGAGCCCGTCATCGATCGTCTTCTCCAAACGACCGTGGTCGAGAAAGGCCTCGATCGTTTCTAGAGGGGCGGTGTTGACCGTGTCCGGGCCGATGAGGTTGTCGACGTAGAGTGTGTCAGGGTAGGCGGGGTTCTTGGTGCTTGTACTGGCCCACAACACCCGCTGCTTCATCGCTCCGAGATCCTCCAGGCGATCCCAGCGTGAGCCGCTGAATGTCCGCCGGAAGACCTCATAGGTAAGCTTGGAATTGGCAACGGCGATCTTGCCCCGGAGTTCGCGCTCGCCGATCCGCTCGAGGCGTTGGTCGACTACAGAGTCGACTCGGCTGACGAAGAACGAAGCGACCGAGGCCACATGCCTCAGCTCCATTCCGGCCGCGGCGCGGGCTTCCAGCCCGGAGAGATAGGCTTCCGAGACGTCGCGGTAATGGGCGAGCGAAAACATGAGGGTAATGTTGATGTTGATCCCCTCGCTGATCAGTTGCTTGACTGCAGGGATTCCCTCATGTGTGGCCGGGACCTTGATGAGCACATTGGGTCGGGCTAGCATGGCGAACAGGCGGCGCGCCTCGGTCAGCGTGCCCTGGGTGTCATTGGACAACGCCGGCCTGACTTCCAGACTGACGTACCCGTCCGCCCCCTCCGATTCGTCATAGATCGGGCGCAGGCTATCAGCCGCCAGGCGGATGTCTTCAAGGGCCAGGGCTTCGTACCTCGCCGGGAGCGACATCCCGGCCCCCACTTGCCTCCGTAAGGAGGCATCGTAGTCGTCGCTGGCGGCGATCGCTTTGTCGAAGATCGTCGGGTTCGATGTCATGCCGCGGACGCCGCGTTTGATCCATTGGTCGAGTTGCCCGCTGGTCATGAAGGACCGCCTGATGTAGTCGATCCACATGGCCTGGCCAAGCCTGTGCAACGCCTTTAGGTCAGCCACGCCGGCCTCCCATCCGCCCCGACACCCCATTGCTTCTTGCCGTTAACGTGAGTCAGTGTATCACACTGCCCCGGCCCTTGGTGAGAGTCGGTTATCGGGGCCCGTTCCCGTGGGCGGGGAGTCGCAAGTGCGGCCGCCGGGGACGGCATCTGGCCGTGCTCTACAGGTCCTAGAGAGCTCGGTCCTTCCCACCATCTCCTCTCCAGCATGCTGGTCCGCTCTAGGGTTTGATCCCGGGCGCCTGCGAAGTTCCTCCTGCCGGTGCATTGGGTGCGCCAGCACCTGAACGGATCGGGCCTACCATCTCCAGAAGAGTCTCGCCTCGGCTAAGCTTGGGACAAAGGTGGTTGTCGGGGGAGTTCATCTTCGATGATTTGGACGCGCCATATTGCAGAGGGCCGATTGACGAAGGACGCATCCTTCACTATACTGGCCCCCGTGCCCGCCCAATTCGGATAACGTCGGGCAAACACACCCAGATGCCGGGCGCCAACCGGTCCGTTGGGCAACGGGCTGCCTTCGAACTTGGATGGGGAAGGGCATGCCGCTGACATCGGCGGATCGCTGTCGATGGGATCAGGTGTGACGAAGTCGTCTGTACGACAACCGCCCTCGCCGCCCCGGCGACCACTCTCCATTTACCGGGTCAAGGAGAATCAATCGCTGTGATCGGCCTTGGACTCCGCCAGCTCCAGGATGCCCTCAACCGAAAGGCAGACAGGATCCAGCACGAGTTCGTCGATCTGAGCGAAGAGCTGGAAGATGTGGGGCGCAAGCTCCTCGAGGCGGCCGAGGGAGAGCGAGCGGTCCTGCGCGACCGTCAACAAGAGGTCCGGGATCGCCAGATGACGATTGCGAATGAGGTCAATATCTGGCGCGAGCGAGCACGGAATGTTGTCCAGCAGCGCGGGTCGGGCGCGTTGCGAGCTTATCTGGAGGAACTTACCGTGATCGACGATGACCAGGTTCAGGCAGCGGCCAAGCATGCCCTGTACCTGATGGACGCGCCGGCCGAGGAGCTGGAGGCGCTGGCCGACCAGCAATCCGCCAGGAGAATCACCACTCCCGCCGGTCGTCTGATAGAGCGGGCTCGGACGGAATACGACTTGAGGACAGGTGATCCCGCCACGCGCATGCGGGCGGCAGCCGAGTTCGCAAACCGGCAAGGCATCGCCCAGGACGAGACTGCCCTCGAGGAGATCGAGGCGGCCATGGATGATCCTGATGGGCTCGTGCGTGAGATCGCAGCCCTGACCGCCGTCCAGCTCTTGAGGTTCCGTTCTATGCGTCTTGCCGATCTGGATTCTTCCCACGTGGCAGTCCAGAGACTAGCCAAAATCAAACACATGGCGGCTATTCCCGCTCTGATCGAAGTCCTTGAGAACCCTCGGACGGGATTTGTGACACGAGGAGGCGAGTCAGTCGAGGACGACAATTCCCGGTCAAGGATGGTTGCCCTCTTACGTCTCGTCGAATGGCACACGCCGGATGCCCAATATGCCTTGCGCGGGCGCCAGTTTGATCGAGATCCCCACATCGTCAAGGCCGCTAGGCGGGCACTGGAGCTCTTCCCGGGGGATTGGACGGGACGCCTACCGAAGCCGCAAAGCTAGTTCAGAGGGTTGTCCCCTAAGTCATCCACCTGATAGCCTGTCGAATCGAATACCACTCCATCGGGGTATGGCTAGAGGTGGAAGGCCTGACCCGCCGGAATCGCCCGATTGACCGTGCCTTTCCGGCTCTGCTATAATGGCGCAACAACAGAATAGTAGTCCTCCGGGAGGAGTAGGCGGTTCAGTCGCTGGCAGAGAAGGAGAGGCCGCCGGCTGAGAGCCCCCACAGCGTAGGCTGCCGAATGTCGCCCGGGCGTCCGCCGCAGAAATCCATCATCGGCTCTGTCAGGCCGACGAAGGGGAGTAGAGCGGCGCGGGTGAGCCCGATAGAGCGAGGTCCCTGTGGTTGCGGGGACGGCGAGCGCACCGGTCTGATCTGAGACCGGTGAACCGAGGTGGTACCGCGGAGGCTTTCCCCCTTCGTCCTCGAGGACGGAGGGGGTTTTCTATTCACCACCGCCAGTGACGGGCGTCGGCATTATCGAGCGCAGGCCGGTGCTGGCCGGATCGCGGTTTCAAGGAGAGACAATGGCCGAGTTCAGCTTGCCGAAGACCTACTCATTCAAGGACGTCGAGGAGAGGCTCTACCTGTCGTGGGAGCGGGCCGGACACTTCCGTCCGAGTGATGATGATTCGCAAGCCCCGTTTGTGATCTCTATGCCGCCTCCGAACGTAACCGGCGAGCTCCATCTCGGCCATGCGATGTTTGTGGCTATGGAAGACTTGATGATCCGCTACCATCGGATGAAAGGTATCCCCTCGCTGTGGGTGCCGGGGACCGATCACGCCGGGATCGCCACTCAACTCCAGGTGGAGCGCGATCTGCTCCGAACAGAGGAGGTCACGCGTGAGGAGCTCGGGCGCCAGGCCTTCATCGAACGGACCTGGGAGTGGAAGCGAAAGTTCGGCGGCATTATCACCAAGCAGCTTCGAAGGCTGGGGGCATCCTGCGACTGGGAGCGCGAGCGTTTCACCCTCGACGAGGGACTCTCGAAGGCGGTCCGTGAGGCCTTCGTCCGTCTATACGAGAAGGGTCTGATCTATCGCGGCACCTACTTAATCAACTGGTCACCGGGATTGAGGACTGCCGTCAGCGATTTGGAAGTCGAGTATAGCGAGGAGCAAGGCAGCCTGTACTACTTCAAGTACCCGATTGAAGGCTCGGACGAGAGTATCCCTGTGGCAACGACGCGCCCGGAGACCATCCTGGGAGACACGGCCGTCGCAATCCATCCAGAGGACGGCCGCTACAAACATCTTCTTGGAAAGACATGCCTTGTCCCGATATTGAAGAGACAGATTCCGGTGATCGAAGACAGCTACGTTGATCGCGAGTTCGCAACCGGGGCCCTCAAGATCACACCCGGTCATGACGCCGCCGACTACGAGATCGGAATGAGGCACGGGCTGGACATCATCAACGTCCTCAATCCGGACGCGACGATGAACGAACACGCCGGCCCGTATGCCGGGCTCGACCGCTTCGTGTGCCGCGAACGGATGTGGTCCGACATGGAGGCCGCCGGCCTGACGATCAAGACTGAGACTTACACGATGCAGGTGCCGCGCAGCCAGCGCGGGGGTGAGATCGTCGAACCGATGATTTCCACTCAGTGGTTCGTCCGGATGAAGCCTCTGGCTGAGCCGGCGATGCAGGCTGTCAGGCGTGGAGACATCAAGATCGTCCCTGAGCGCTTCACCAAGGTCTACTTCAATTGGCTGGAGAACATACGCGACTGGTGCATCTCGCGCCAGCTGTGGTGGGGGCACCGCATTCCCGCCTGGCACTGCCGTGCCTGCGGCGAGATTACGGTAGCCCGGGAGGATCCCGACCGCTGCCGGCAGTGCGGGTCGACGGAGATCGAGCAGGACCCGGATGTGCTGGACACCTGGTTCTCGTCAGGGCTGTGGCCGTTTTCCACGCTAGGATGGCCGGATGAGACGCCCGATTTGAAGAAGTTCTATCCGACGTCCATGATGGAGACCGGTTATGACATCCTGTTCTTCTGGGTAGCGCGCATGATCATCATGGGGCTCGAGTTCACCGGTCGAGTGCCTTTCCACACGATCTATCTGCACGGGCTGATCCGCGACGAGTTCGGCCGGAAAATGAGCAAGACTCTGGGGAACTTCATTGACCCGTTGGATGTCATGGATGAGTTCGGGACAGACGCCTTGCGCTTCACCTTGCTGACGGGCTCGACGCCGGGGAGCGATCTCAATGTGAGCCTGCAGCGCGTGGAAGCCAACCGGAACTTCGCCAACAAGCTCTGGAACGCAGGCCGACTGGTACTCAGTGCGATATCACGCGCATCGGATGCTCAAGATACCGGCGCTTCCCCCACGCTCGCCGACCGATGGATCCGGGCGCGCCTGGGCGGTGTCGGCCGCGACGTCGAGCGGCTGTTCGCCGGCCACCAGTATGGCGAGGCTGGTCGCCTGATCTATGACTTCTTTTGGGGAGAGTTCGCCGACTGGTACCTGGAGATCGCCAAGCTTCAGCTGGCGGGGGACGGAGGCCGGGCGCGGCACACCGCGATGACCATGGCTGAGGTCCTCGACCAGTCCCTCCGACTGCTTCACCCGTTCACGCCGTTTGTGACGGAAGAGCTCTGGGGCCACCTTAAGATCGCGTGCCAGGCAGCCCCTGGAGGCTATGCCCCCGAAGATGGTTGGGAGGAGGCCTTGATCGTCGCCCGCTGGCCCGACCCCAGCCCCCCCGCCGGTCAGGAGGCCGAGGCACTGCAGGATTTCGGGCTGCTAATGGAGATTGTTCGGTCGGTCCGCAACATCCGTTCCGAGCGCTCGGTCGAACCGTCGCGCCAGATCGCGGCGGTGATCGTTGCGGGGCGGAAGCGCGAGCTGTTGGAGACCGAGTTCCACTGGCTGGCTTCCCTGGCACGTCTCGATCCAGCGGCTACCCGGATTGAAATTGTGCTCGACTCTCCCCCGGCTGACGCCATACCGCTCGTCGTCAGTGGGATGGAAATCTACCTTCCGCTGGCTGGGATGTTCGATGTCGATGCCGAGCGGGCGCGTCTGGCCAAGGAGCTTGCCGAGGTGGAGGGGCAGGTGTCCCGTCTCCAGTCCCTGCTCGGCGGGCCGTTTTCGACACGGGCGCCGGCGGATGTCGTCCAGAAGGAAAGGTCACGCCTCGACGCTCTGCATGAGGCGAAGCGGAAGCTCGAAGCACAGCTCAGTGCCCTGTGACCCGTCGAGGGGGGAGTCGATCCCCTTCTCCCCCGACATCCCACGCTCAAGAGGGAGAGTGAGGCTTCAGAGGCGTGCGTGATATACTCGGCCCCTTGGAGGTCCGGTGCGCAGAGGCGGCCCCAATCTACTTCGTTGGGTCTCGATCACGCTGTTACTGGCGGCCGTAGTATTGACCTTCTACGAGCTTGTAGCATACAGTCGCCTCCGATCCAGACTGCCGGAAGGCTTGACCATAGCCGGGGTGCCGGTTGGCGGGCTTGATCGGGCGGGCGCGACGGAGCGACTGCTGCAGGTCTACAGCACACAGGTCGAGCTGCAATATGGCGATCAACTGATCCACCTCACGCCGGCAAGTGTCGGGTACAGGCTCGATACAGAGACGATGCTGGCAGCCGCCGAGCTCGATCGGACAGCGGACAACTTCTGGTCCGGCTTCTGGGATTTCTTATGGAACCGGCCTGGCGACTCCGCCAGCATCCCCCTCCGATCCGAGTACTCGCAGGGGCAACTTGAAGCCACCCTGCGTGACATCGCCGCCAGGTACGATAAACCCGGCGATCCCATTGAGCCCATCCCTGGGAGCCCAAACTTCGCGGCCGGAAACCCAGGGAGTGTTTTAGATCTTGCTCGCGCCTCCGAGCTTGTCGGTCGCGCCCTGAATACTTCGACCGATCGACGGATCAGTCTGCCTGTCGTCGAGACGAATCCCGAACGACCGACATTGGCAACTCTGGGTAGACTCCTTCGCCAGAATATCGACGTTGCTGGCTTCAGTGGCCTTGTCGACCTGTACTTGATGGACATGCGAACGGGAGAGGAACTGCAGGTGGCGTATCTCGGCAATCAGGACATCCCTGCCGATCCGGGAGTCGCTTTCACGGCCGCCTCGACGATCAAGATCGGCATCATGGTGGCTTTCTACCGTTACTTCGACGAGCCCCTCGATGTCGAGGCGGACCGTCTGATGCGGCAGATGATCACTCTCTCCGAAAATGATCCGGCCGATAGGCTGACCCAGAGGATCAGCGCATTCGATGGGCCGATCAAAGTGACAGATACGCTCCAGAAGCTCGGCCTGGAGAGCACCTTCATCGCCGGCTACTTCAAGCTTGGCTCGGATCTGATGCGGGTCTACCGTACTCCCGGGAACCAGCGTAGCGATATCAATACCCGACCCGACATCTACAATCAGACGACGGCCGCCGAGATCGGGATGCTGATGGCCGACATCTACCAGTGTGCCGATGGCGGTGGTACTCTTATGGCTGTATTCCCGGGCGAGATAACCCCGAGCGAGTGCCGACACATGTTGGACCTCCTGGCGGAGAACCACATCGGGGTCTTGATCGAGGCCGGGGTGCCTGAAGTCACGCGCGTGGCGCACAAGCACGGCTGGACCGAATCACCTCTTCGCTGGCTGAGCGACGTTGGGACCGTTTATACGCCCGGCGGGGACTATGTCCTCTCGGTATTCCTGTGGAACGATCCTGAGATGGTCTGGGAACCCACATCTCAGCTCGTCGCAGAACTCTCTCGGGCGGTCTACAACTACTTCAATCCCCCTTCCTCACCGGGCTAAGTCCCCCGCGCAATTCGGAATCCTCGTTTCCAGCTCGCCAGGAGTCTTCTAGTCCGTTCTGGACCTCCCACTAGACGTCTTGGCGCGGGTCAGGGCAAGCTGATGACGCTCGTCTCGAAGCGACCTCTCAGCCGACTTACATCCATCCCCCACGCAGGCCAAGATGAACAAAAGCGTGCGTGAGGAATCGCGCACAATGTAGACCGCCTGCAAGGTCCACCTGCGGTAAGCCCCTGTATGATCGAAGGAGCAGGGCATCCTGTCTTGTATGGCGCCTGCGAACCGACTCCGGACCAGGTGATCGGCTGGGCAATCCCGCCTGCTGACCGCCTGGCATGGTCGTGCCTGCCCGTGGAGGCCTCTCAGTCTCTGTTGCAGGCAGGAAGGGTCCGGCACTGGCACCGGCCAAGACCCCGCACACCAAGCCTTTCCTCGCAGGCTATCTTATGGTGGCCAGCGGTGCTGCGGCATTGTTTCTCGGCGGGCCCCTACCTTTCGCCCTGCTGGGGCTGCTCGGCATCCCCCTCCTTCTGATCGGACGAGATAACCTGTCCTGGTTCGATCTGCCTCTCGTAGCCCTCCTTCTGGCGGCGATGGCCTGGGCCGCTGGGAGGAACATGCCGGATTTGGGCTGGGGAGTCACCCTCTTGTTGGGTTTGATGATCGTCGGCGGAAGCCTGACCGAGGCCTATTTACGGCGAGAGCGAATCCGATCGATCGCACAACATGAAACCGAGGATCGCTCAGGGGCGGGCGATTTGATCGCTTCGATTGCCGCGGTGATGAATGGGATCACGCCGAGTGAGATTGACCTCGGCGTGGAGCGAGCGCTGCAGCAGATCGGCATCCACTTCCAGCTTGACGGCCTGTTCGTACTCCAAGAAATCCCCGAGGGCAAACTTCTTACCTGCACCCATTCCTGGTGGGATGGTGACTGGAAGCCGCCCATCGAATGGCAAGAGGGGGTTGAATGTGAACAAATGCCGTGGCTGTGGAAGGAATTGGCTCACTGCACTAGTTTCTCCTTCGGCACACTGGACATTCTCCCGGCTGAGGCACAGGCCGAGAGGTCATTCTTCGAACGAGGCTCCATCCGGTCCGCTTGCCTCGTGCCTCTCCGCCACGGGGATTCGCTGAGCGGCGTACTGGGGCATGCTTCCTTCCACGAAGACAGGGATTGGTCCGAAAGCCACAAGACGCTCTTTCGCACGCTGGCAGACCTGCTGGTTTCGGGGCTCGAGCGCAAGCGCACTGCGCTTGCGCTGCTCGAGAGTGAAGAGCGGTATTCTCGACTCTCCGGCGGCGTTAGCGAGGGCATCTGGGATTGGGACCTCAAGACCGATGTGGTGGTTTACTCCGCCCGTTGGAGGTCGATGCTCGGCGATCAAGCGCGCGAACTTCGGGCGGGCTCAAAGGAATGGCTGGACAGAGTTCACCTCCAGGATCTGGCTGGGGTCAAACTGGCTTTATCCAACCACCTCAGCGGTCGAACACCGGCTTTCGAATGCGAACATCGGCTTCGCGACAGCGGCGGAGCCTACCGCTGGATGCTGAGTCGCGGAACCGCTATCCGATCGCTGGATGGCCGCCCATTGAGGATTACCGGTTCGCTTACAGACATCAATGACCGCAGAATAGTCGAAGAGCGACTCAATCACGACGCGCTCCATGATGACCTGACCGGACTACCAAATCGCGTCCTCTTCATCGACCGTCTGGAACACTCTCTCGGACGGCATCGCCGAAACAAGGACCGTCTGTGCGCTGTGCTCTTCCTCGATCTTGATCGCTTCAAGATCGTCAATGACAGTCTGGGTCCGAATGTCGGAGACCAACTTCTGATCGAAGTAGGGAATCGCCTCGAAGACAGCGTTCGGCAGGTTGACACAGTCGCCCGTCTCGGAGGCGACGAGTTCACCGTGCTATTGGATGACATCAAGGACATCAGCGACGCGACACGTGTAGCAGAGCGGATACTCAATGCGCTTCAGAAACCCCTTGACCTGAACGGCCAAGTGATCTTCACGACGGGTAGCATCGGCATTGCGCTGAGCGGGAAGGACACTGCCGTGGCCGATGACTTGATGCGCAACGCCGACATCGCGATGTACCGGGCGAAATCGCAGGGCAAGGCCCGTTATGAAGTCTTCGACACGGCGATGCGGGCGCGGGCGATGGCGCTTCTGAAACTTGAGACAGATCTCAGACGGGCGATCGAGCGGTCCGAATTCATGCTCGCCTATCAGCCGATCGTCGCCATCGAGAGCGGCAGAATCACGGGCTTCGAGGCGCTCCTGCGTTGGACCCATCCACAACGCGGGCGGCTGCTGCCCAAGGACTTCCTGGCGACGGCCGAAGAAACCGGGCTCATTGTCCCGATCGGGTGGGAGGTCCTGGCAAGAGCGTGCCGCCAGGCGGCGGCCTGGGAGCGAAAGTTCCGCCTCGACCCGCCTCTGACGATCAGCGTCAATCTCTCGGGAAAACAGCTGCGACAAGGCGATCTGGTCGAGCAGGTCCGGCGCGCCTTAGAGGACAGCGGTCTGAGCCCACATAGCCTGAAGCTCGAAATCACCGAAGGCATCATCATGGCCGATCTGGATGCCGCCCGCTCGGCGTTCGATGGGTTGCGCAAGTTGGGAGTCCAGCTCCACCTTGATGACTTCGGGACCGGCTATTCGTCGCTGAGTGTGTTGCACAGCTTCCAGGTCGACACGCTGAAGATCGATCGCTCATTTGTGCGGAACATGTTTGAAGACCCGCGCAACGGGGGGATCGTTGACACGATCGTCGGGCTTGCACAGGTGCTCGGCAAAGAGGTCGTTGCCGAGGGCGTTGAAACGCGCGAACAGCTCGTTCGCCTGGGTGACCTTCGCTGCCAGTACGCCCAGGGGTACTATTTCTCTCTCCCGGTCGACGCCGCCAGCATCTCGGGCATGCTTGGAATGGGGATCAGAGATGCGGCCGGCATGCTGGCCCTCCCGACCGGGATTGAGACCTCGCCCGCCCGCGATCCCAACTGGGGCGGTCCCTCACCCGCAAGCAGTCCCTTCGTGCCCGTGCGGACGAAATAGGGAATCCGACCGGTCTCGCCGCTTGAGTTCCCGCGCAATATGGGACACTGGTCCGGTCGTGCCCAGATCGTTCGGTTCCTCATTCATGATCCTGCGCATAGCCAACAGCACTGGGTGGTGACCGGCGCTGAAGAGCCGTCCGATCGCCGGCGGGAAGACCCAGATGGGACATTTCCGATACAGGAAGTTTGTATGCGGCCGGGATGACGGTCTTCACTGGAGAGGACCTGGGGCGGGGAATATGCTGAAGGGTGCGGAAGAGGAGGGCGCCCATGGCCAAAGGCCGGATTGAGGTCGACGAGCGCCACTGCAAGGGCTGCGCTTTGTGCACGACTGTCTGCCCCAAGGACCTCATCTCGATGGCGATGGAACGGCTGACACCGCGGGGCTACCACCCCGCGGAATTGCGTGATCCGGAAGCGGCCTGCACAGGCTGCGCGATTTGTGCCGTCATCTGCCCGGATGTCGCCATCACCGTGTACCGCTGGATCCCGGCGGCGAAATCCCTGCCGGTCAGCGCCTGATTTTCGCAGAGTGATATGTCAGGCCGCGGTCCACTCCTGGAGGTCAAGGTAAATGGCAAGAGAGCTCTTGGAAGGGAACGTCGCATTCGCCGAAGCCGCCATCCGCGCCGGCTGCGAGGCGTATTTCGGCTACCCGATAACCCCGCAGACGGAAGCCCTGGAACATATGGCGCGGCGGATGCCTGAACTCGGTCGAGCCTTCCTCCAGGCAGAGAGCGAAGTGGCGGCGATCAACATGGTCTACGGCGCCGCTTGCACCGGTGCGCGGGTCATGAGCTCTTCTTCCAGTCCTGGGGTCAGCCTGATGATGGAGGGCATGTCGTATATCGCCGGCTCCGAGGTTCCAGCCGTTCTGGTGGACATCATGCGCGGCGGCCCGGGGCTCGGCAATATCGCTCCCTCCCAGGGGGATTATTTCCAGATTGTGAAGGGCGGTGGGCACGGCGACTATCGCCCGATCGTGCTTGCGCCTGCTACAGTCCAGGAGCTCATCAATCTTACGGTCGAGGCCTTCGATCTCGCCGAACGTTATCGCTGCATCGTGGTGGTGCTTGCCGACGGTTGTCTGGGTCAGATGATGGAACCGGCGGAGCTGCCACCGATGCGGGCCATACGCCCGAGCGCCGAACGGCCCGAATGGGCTTTGAATGGAGCGGAAGGGCGTTCCCCGAATGTGATCAGCTCGATCTATCTCGAACCGTTGGAGGAAGAGGAATTCAATCGTCGGCTTCTGGCAAAGCAAGCGGAGATCGAGGCTCACGAAGTCCGCTTCCGGGAGTTGGCGCTGGACGATGCCGAACTGGCCGTCGTCGGATTTGGAACTTCCGGGCGAGTGGCACAATCTGCTGTCAAGTTCGCCCGTCAGGAGGGGATCAAAGTCGGCTTGATGCGACCCATCAGCCTCAATCCATTCCCCTACGACGCTCTCGGCCGGTTGGCGGACAGGATGCGCGCTTTTCTAGTGGTCGAGATGAACGGAGGCCAGATGGTGGAAGACGTACGTCTGGCCGTAGAAGGTAAGGCACCGGTCCGCTTCTACGGCCGGATGGGCGGGGTCGTGCCCTTCCCGGATGAGATCCTGGCGGAGATCCGCAAGTTGAACGCGCCGACTGAGGCGTGAGGGATCCGGCGATGCCCGCCTGAGCAGGCTGGCCTTGGAGGCGCATCAGGATGGACCTCAGCGAGATGGTTGAGAGCCTGGTCTACCGCAAGCCGGACTCGCTCCGCGATGTCGAGACTCACTACTGCCCAGGCTGCACCCACGGATTGGCGCATCGCCTTGTGGCAGAGGTGATCGATGAGCTGGGGATGCGCGAGAAGGCGATCGGCGTCGCCCCAGTAGGATGCTCGGTCTTCGCCTACAACTACTTCAATATGGATTTCGCCGAGGCAGCTCACGGCCGAGCTCCGGCAATGGCGACCGGGATCAAGCGCGTCAATCCCGACAATCTTGTATTCACCTACCAAGGCGATGGTGATCTGGCTTCCATCGGCGCCGCTGAGATCCTGCATGCCGCCGGCCGCGGGGAGAATATCACGGTAGTCTTCATCAACAACGCCATCTACGGTATGACCGGCGGCCAGATGGCGCCGACGACGCTCCCCGGGCAACGGACCTCATCGACTCCCCTGGGGCGCGACGTTGAGGTCCATGGGTTCCCGCTGCGCATGTGCGAGGTTCTCTCTCAACTCGATGGCGCGGCCTACGTCGCACGACGGAGCCTGCATGATGTCGCCAACATCCGCAAAGCAAAGAAGGCCCTGCGTCAGGCTTTCGAGGTTCAGCTCAACGGCCTCGGGTTCGCGATGGTCGAGCTCTTGTCCAATTGCCCCACGAACTGGGGGATGGGCGCGACTGACTCTCTCGTTTGGATCGAGGAGCACATGATTCCGATGTTCCCGCTGGGGGACTACAAAGTCGGTCCGGGTGTGGCAAGCGTCGGCGGGAGGGAAAGCTGATATGCAGACCGAGATCATCATCTCGGGGTTCGGAGGGCAAGGAGCGCTCTTTGCCGGGCAGCTCCTCGCCTACTGTGCGCTCGACCTCGATCTGCATGTGACCTGGATCCCCTCCTACGGGCCGGAGATGCGCGGCGGGACGGCCCACTGCACGGTGATCATCAGCGACGATGAGATCGGCTCGCCCCTGGTTCGTGATCCGCGGGCGGCGATCGTGACGAACCTGCCGTCTCTCGACCGCTATGAGACGCTCGTCAAACCAGGTGGAGTATTGGTGGTCAATGCCTCCCTGGTTGATCGCCAGCCGACCCGGCAGGATATCACCACAGTCATGATCCCTGCGACCGAGGAGGCCGAGGCGATCGGCGATCGGCGGATGGGGAACCTGGTCTTGCTGGGAGCGCTCCTCGAGCTGCTGCCGGTGCTGCCGCCTGAGGCGGTGGGGGAGTCCCTCGGGAGGCACATCCCGGCCCACCACCGGGATCTGCTCAAGTCGAACCTCGAGGCGATGGCGCGCGGAGCGGCGCTGGCCTCGGCTGCGAGACGCGACGCGGTTGAGCCCGAAGCGGTCTCCCCTGGCGCCGCCTGACTCAAGCCGGGTCGCGCTACCCTTACTATTCACCCAACCCGAATACCGACACCTGAAGCGTGGACTGGTGTCCTCCCGCCGGTATAATGCTCAATTCAGCATTTCTCATCATTGCGGCCGCTTGGCCCGGTCAGCCCTACCGGGGGGTAAAGGCGGCAGAGGGGCGGGCGCAATACGCGTCGAACCAGCCACAAGTTACAAGCTGCCAGAGCAGAGCTTGTGGCTTACTCGCTTCTGCTAGCTGCTTACTGCTTATTGCTTGCTGCTTATTGCTGTCTGCTGACTGCTGATTGCTGTTCGCTGCGAGCTGACCGCCAGGGCTCAGTCGACCAGGGAAAAACCGCAGGAGGGGCAAACCGGCGTGCCGGCCGCAGTGACGAACCCGCACCGGCCGCAGGCTACCGGCTGAGAGGGACCCATCGGGGCGCCGCAGGCGATGCAGCTTGGAGCCCCAACGTGATTCGCCGTCAAGCAATACGGGCAGACGATCCGACGCAGCCGTTCAGATATTTCATGACTGGCCCCATGGCTCTGCGCCGTCTGCTTGATTGTGTCCCAGATCCGGTCGATGAGCTGGATCGAGACCACATCTTGCGCGATGTCGTCCAGCCGGCCGATCAACGCCAACGGGTTGTGGAGAGCCATCAGGGCAGTCTTGCCGATACTCGCGGCGACCCCCAGCCACTCCTGCTGGCCTACTCGAACAAGCACGCCGTCCTCGACCTGGGTGAGCTCAACCGAGACTGCCGTGTGCCCACCGGAAACGGGCATACCGGATGTGGCGATCTGAACGACCATCTTCTCGCCTCCCCCGACGACCTGGGAGCGAAGGTTTCCCTGGTCGAATTCTGCGACGAGCGGTCGCGCCAAATCGGCTGGAGTGATCGGGCCGTGGAATGTGCGGATCTCCATCTCGTGAAAGATCTCCCTCTTGAAGCGCCCAGGTCTTGCTGCTGTGCGTGTAGTATAATCCGCACTCGCCCGAGAGGCAACTATCGAGCCTCGCGTGGGTCGCGCGGCGACCTGCATGATGTGAGAATTGGCTTGGTCGATGTGTGAGCCGACCAATCGCATGCATCGGTTAAGCCGTGTTCTGGCTAGGCCCCTCAGATCCCCCGGAGACCAACCTTGAAACGCTGGGTCGGGTTCTTGTGTGTGTCTCTGCTCTTGTCCGTTTTGGGACTGGTCCTCCAGGCTTCCGCAGCTGCTCCGCAGGACCCGATCCTGCAGACTGTCCCGACAGCCACGGCTGAAGGCCCGACCATCCTCGTCCCCGAATTGGTCAATGTCCGGCTTGGCCCGGCGGTTGAATACGATCAAGTCGGGGTCCTAATCGCCGGTCAGCGAGCGCCCGCCCTGGGGCGCTCGGAGGGAGGAAAGTGGATCCAGATCGCCTATCCGGGCGTCCCGGGCAACATCGCCTGGGTCTATGCGCCCTACGTCGTTCTGGAGCCCCCTTCGGCAACCCTCCCGATCATCGAACCTCCTGCCACCCCGACCCCGCGCGTGACCGCAACCGTCGATCCGACCTTCGCGGCGCAATTCAACCTCGGGGAGGCGCCGCCGACGCGACTGCCGACCTTCACGCCGGTTGAACCTCTGGTGCTGCCCACCCCGGTCGCAGCCGACCCGGGTTCGGCACGCGGTTTTCCGCCGATCTTCGCCATCCTCGGCTTCCTCGTCATCGGTTTGTTTGGCACGCTAATCTCCTTCCTGCGCGGAAGCTGATCCGACTTACTCCTCCCACGCTTATCGACGGCTCGTCCAAGCCTCAAACCGGGGCAGAGTTCGTCCACACTCCGGCCTAGCCCCCAAGAATCAACCTCTGGGCGTTTCTCGCAAGACACAGCAATCCACTAACCCGGTCCTCATCCCTGCTAGGGTCGATGGCGAGTGGACCCGCCAGCCGGAAGGTGCGTCGTTGCGCTGCGACAAGGAAAGACAATCCGAGCAGGCGCGTGCGGGGGCTGGATGAGTGCCGCAGGGGCGAAGGTTAAGCTGAGGGCGAAATCGAGGTGAAGGGGAGGTGTTCGCCACCGGGCAGTCGAGGCCCGAGGTCTGATGTTCGATCGCTAGATGGGTTGGCGACCCGTGAAACCCGAGTCGAGCTCATGCCAGAACCCCACACCTGGCTCGTCATACTGCCAGCACAGGAATACCGGCCTGCCCTCGCGCAGGGAAGGGAAATCCAATAGTCCGGACTGAATGTCCTTGACCAGGACGCCTTTAGCCTGGATCTTTCCGACTGCCTGGCGCAATCGGTCGAACGCCTCGAGCAGATCGCCGGCCTGCCGGCTGCCGCCGTTGCCGAGCATCTTCTCCAGCATCCCTTCCAGAGACGGTCGTAAGGAAAGGATCTCCTCTCGTGCGGCGAACATCTCGCCGACGATCGGGCGGATCTCCTTCAAGAGGCTGTTGGCTTCATCCAGTGTGAATAGATGGGAGAATTGATCGGTCACGGAAAAGACACGCAGGTCGCATGGCGACCTGCGTCCAGATTGTCAAGCCTTCCTCGAGATGTCAGTGACAGTCGCAGCCACCGGAAGCCTCGGCCTCACCGGCGGCTTGATCCTTTGTCCGGAAGGAGTGTCCACAGCCGCACGAAGACACGGCGTTCGGGTTCTCAATCCGGAATCCCCCGCCCATCAAATCATCGACGTAGTCGATCGTGGCCCCCATGAGATAGTCGATCGAGACCGGATCGACGACGACGTCTACCCCGTGCAGCGAATAGCGGAAATCTGTCTCGCGTGGCTGGCTTTCGAGGGCCATGCCGTACTGCAGGCCGGAGCAACCTCCGCCCGAGACGAACACCCGCAGTGCATGCCCGACGACGCTCCGCTCTTCCATCAGGCGTTGGACGCGATCCGCAGCGGTCTGGGTAATGGTCACACCCTGAGTGGACGTACCGATGATCTCGGTCTCAGTTATCGATTCCATGTATCACCCTCCCTACCTACTTGGGATACTCTCTTGGTGCCACCAATCCGAAGTACGTTCACCGAGTTTATCAGGCATCCTAGGGGATGTCAAACCCATGGATCATCGGTCACACGGAAAGTGCAAACCGGCTGTCGGGCGGCGATGCTGGCTTCCAGCTTGACCTCGGTCCCCAACAGCCCGCTCAGGAGAGCCGTATCAAAGCCGCACACAACGGGGGTCTGGGAGGCGAGCTTGTGGTACGGGCAGTTCGCCAGCTGCAGCCTCAGCCCGTCGGCGGTATGGATCCAGCTTGGGAAGTAGCCGCGGCCTTCCAGGAAGGCTTCCACGGCCTTGGCCCGGACCTTAGGGGCGACCCCAGGCGTGGGGCTGTTGGCCCGCCCGAGCCTCTCACCGGCACCGAAGAACACGTCCCGGAGGGTCTCGAAGGGCTGGCTTGTCTGCAGGCGATCCACAAGGCAGGCGCACAGTTCACCATAGTTGTCGGGCAAATCAACCTCTGCCAGCGGGGTGAGCCGGTACAGCATCTCTGGTCGTCCGGGGCCCGGCCTTCGACGGGGCATGGGATCGTCCACAATGTGGTCACGTTGGAGGTCTTGAAGGTGATGCCGGACCGTCACAGACGTCAGCCCCAGCGCCCAGCTGAGATCCGAAACGGAGGCCTCGCCCAGCCTCTTCAAGTGTTCGATGATCCGTTGGCGGGATTCGGCCAAAGCAGGCTCTCCTCGACAATGCCATTCTAGGGCGGACCGCCGAATTTGTCAAATCCACTTACACAAATTGTGGGCTCCTTGACACCCACCCTGCGCCAGTTATAATTGCCGGAATGGGCGCCGGAGTTGATGCGTGGGGCCTTGTACTGGACTGTGGACGCAACTGGTGAACTGCGTATCACTGCAAGGCCTGGCCGGCACCTTCGCAACCCTTTCAAGGACGTGATCGCTGCGCCCGGGTTACCCGACTCGCACGAGCGATGATCGAAGCCGCCGTCCGAGCGGCTTCTGCATGTTTGAAGCCTGCCGGCAGTACGGGGACCCTCGGCACTCACGACCAGGCCGGCTCGCGGCTTCTGACATCCATCCCATCTGACCGGTTCACCAGGGGAGGTTTGTGAGGACATGACCGACGAAATCAACAACCCGGACATCCCGGTACCCGAAGAGCTCAAGGGGCAGGTCGCCATCACGACCCTGGATAAGATCTACAACTGGGGCCGGCGCTCGTCAGTGTGGCCGATGATGTTCGGTTTGGCATGCTGCGCGATCGAGATGATCTGCACTGCGGCCAGCCGCTACGACCTGTCGCGTTTCGGCATGGAGGTCATGCGCCCAAGCCCGCGTCAGACGGACTTGATGATTGTTTCCGGGACCGTCACCAAGAAGATGATCCCGCAAATCGTCCGACTGTTCAACCAGATGCCGGAGCCGAGGTATGTGATGGCGATGGGGGCCTGCGCCTCCGGGGGCGGGCCGTTCAAGGAAGGCTACAACGTTGTATCGGGTGTCGACACCTACATCCCCGTCGACGTGTATGTCCCCGGCTGCCCGCCGACCCCGCAGGCACTGCTCCACGGCTTAATGAAGCTCCAACAGAAGATCGACAACGAGTCGATCAGCACCTCCCCCTGGTATAGCCAGGGGGCGTCCGAGGCAATCCCGATCCCGATCCTGGGGCCGGACTTGATCGATCCGCGTGATTTCGACAGAATTGCCGCCCGACGCAAGGCCGCGGCGGAACCCTCCCCGGAAGCTTGAATCAATGGAAGAGAAACATTCCGGCCCGATCGAAACGCAGTCCCCGCCCGCGGCGGCCCCGGCCGAAGGGCTTGAGGCCCGTTTTCCGGGCAGTGTCCGCCGAGACGAAAGACAGAACTTTGACGGGTATCTGGTGGAACCCGGCAAGCTCGTTGAATTCGCCACTGCCCTGAGGGACGAATTCGGCTACGACTACCTTTCTTCCGTTACCGGCGTCGACTACCTCCCTGAGGAGCGATTGGAGGTCGTCTATCACGCCTATCGCAGCACCGGTGGGCCGGCTTTGGTGTTCAAGGTCCAGACCCCCCGCCAGGATCCGATTGTGGTTCCGTCACTGACAGGCGTCTACCACGGGGCGGATTTCCAGGAGAGGGAGATCTGGGACTTGTACGGTATCCGCTTCTCCGGCCACCCCGACCTGCGCCGGATCCTGATGTGGGAGGGTTTCCACGGCCATCCGATGCGCAAGGACTACCAGGAGCCGTATTTCGAGGAAGAAGGCAAGCCGTACAAGAACCGCTGGCCGGAGGGCTCCGTATATCGCATCGAGGACAAGAACCCATTCCACGGTAACGTGCAATACCCGGATGAGTTCACACCCGAGGGCTGGGTCCCGGAAGGCGACGACGCCCTTTACGCCGGGATGAAGAAGGTCAGTGCCGGGGGGAACGGCGACGGGCGCGGTCTGGGGACCGAGCAGATCATTGTCAACCTGGGCCCGCAACATCCGTCGACACACGGGGTATTCCGCGTGGTTGTCACCCTCGAAGGCGAGACGATCGTCGAACTCAAACCGGTCATGGGCTATCTGCATCGAAACCACGAGAAGATTGGCGAGCGTAATACTTATCTGATGAACATCCCGTTCACGGATAGGCTCGACTACATCTGCTCGATGAGCAATAACCACGGGTACGTCTTGGCGGTCGAGAAGCTGATGGGCATCAAGCCCCCCGAGCGGGCCGAGTACATCCGGGTGATGATGGTCGAGCTGACTCGGGTTGCCAACCACCTGTGGGCGATCGGGTTCCTCTTGAACGACCTGGGTGCGTTTTTCACCCCGGCGCTATACGCCATCAACGAGCGCGAGCTGATCCTGGACGTTTTCGAGGCGACCTCCGGCTCGCGCATGATGTGCAACTACATGCGTTTCGGGGGCGTCGCCCGGGATCTGCCCGAGGGGATTCTGGAGACCGTGCGCGAGCTCGTGTTCGAACGACTGCCGCGGCGGGTCGACGAACTCGATGCGTACCTGACCGGCAACGAGATCGTCCGCACCCGCAGCATCGGAGTCGGGGTCCTGACGGCCGGGCAAGCGCTGGATTACACGGCCGCCGGCCCGGTATTGCGCGCTTCGGGAGTGCCCTACGATGTGCGGCGGGCCGATCCCTATTCGATCTACGACCGGTTGGATTTCGATGTCGCCGTGCGTTACAACGGCGACGTGTACGATCGCTACCTGCTGCGACTGGACGAGATCCGTCAGAGCCTGAGGATCTTGCGGCAGGTGGTCGAGGGCATTCCGGGGGGAGAGATCCAGACCGGCAAACCGCAGTATCAAGTTCGCGTTCCGGCCGGGGAAGCCTATGGGCGAGTCGAGAACCCGAAAGGCGAGCTCGGCTTCTACGTGGTTTCGAACGGCAAGCCCAATCCGTGGCGCTATCACGTGCGTGCGCCGTCATTCATCAACCTGACCGCCATGGGCGAGATGTGCCGTGGCCAGAAGGTGGCCGACGTCGTGGCGATCCTGGGCTCCATCGACATCGTCCTGGGCGAGACCGATCGATAGCTGAAGTAGCTTACTGAGATCCGGCCTCACTTACCCTCGCACCTCAAGACCGGGCTGAGGGCAGGAGTCGTGAAAGCATGTATGGAATCGGAATCGTCAGAGGTCTTGGCGTAACGCTCAAGCATTTCCTCGAAACCTACCTCGACGACATCCGCTGGCTGGGCCGGCGTTACTACAATCCGGAGGCCCTGGCAATTCGCCAGAGTCCGAAGGCTCGCGGGGCCTTCACGGTGCAATATCCGGAGGAGCGCCTCGTCACACCCGAGGAGTTCCGCTACATCCCGTTCCTGCTCTATGAGGAAGACGAGGCCGGCGTGAAACACGATCGCTGCACCTCGTGCGGAATCTGCGCCAAGGTTTGTCCTCCCCAGTGCATCTGGATCGTTCGCTCGAGTAATCCCGAGACCGGACGCCCGATCCCCGAGCCGACGGAGTTCTTCATCGATATCGACATTTGCATGAACTGCGGACTGTGCGCCGAGTATTGCCCCTTCGACGCGATCAAGATGGACCACGACTTTGAGTTGTCCGCCTACGATCGCCAATCAGCGCACATCTACAACAAGGAGCGACTGTCGAAGCCCGTCTCCTACTACGCTTCGATCCGGCCGTCGAACTACGAACGCGAAGAGGCGGCCCGGGCCGCCAAGGAAACCGCCAAGGCGGCAAAGCGCGAATCCTGACCGGCTGACCGAGGGCAGGAAGCCGGAGAGAGGCGCGAGTGTACCAAAGCGACACCGAAATCCTCTTCCCGATGCGGGTTGCGCCGGTATTGCGCGACCTGCGCGGTCCCGTCTGGCAAGGGCTCGTCGACCGCGCCTGGCGCTCGCCCGACGCCTCGCTTGACCAGTTGGCCTTCACCCTGCTTCTGGTGCGGCTGGACGGCTGCCTGACCTGTCACACGGACTCCTACCGGGCGATGCGCGGCTGCACGACCTGCGCCACGCAGGTTGTGAAACGCTACCGTGGTAGCGACGAGGACTTGATCACCCTATTTGAGATCGCCAAACAGGATATCATGGCGTACTTGGAGGGGATCGAGCAGGTCGAACCTGTTTTCAGTTTGGTTGATAGTGGAGGCAGCGAATGACCTTGGCTGAGGTATTAGTCTCGCGCGATCAGGTCCTGGCCGCCCTAGGGAAGGTGCAGGAGCCAGAGTTGCACAAAGACTTGGTGACGCTGGACATGATCAAGGAGCTGACGATCGAGAAGGGGAAAGTGGAGTTCACCGTCCAGCTTACGACACCGGCCTGTCCGTTGAGGGGGAAGATCGAAAGTGACGCTCGCAACGCGGTTGCCGGGATCCCGGGTGTCGATAAGGTGGTCGTCCACCTGGATGCCAGCGTCCCCACCGATGGCAGGATGCGCGGTCTCATTCGGCTTCCCATCCGGAACGCCGTGGCTGTGGCTTCGGGAAAGGGAGGCGTCGGCAAATCAACGGTCGCCGTGAATCTCGCCGTCTCACTGGCGAGATCGGGGGCCAGGGTTGGCCTGCTCGATGCCGACATCTACGGGCCGAACGTGCCGACCATGATGGGCGTGGACCATATGCCTCCGCCGACCGGAGGCAAGATGCACCCGGCGGTGGCTCACGGCGTGCGGTTGATGTCGATCGGTTTCCTCGTGCCACCCGGGCAGCCGCTGATCTGGCGCGGCCCGATGCTCCACTCGGCCATCCGCCAATTCATCACCGACGTCGAATGGGGCGAGCTCGACTACCTGATCATCGACTTGCCGCCCGGCACCGGGGACGCCCAGCTCAGTCTTACCCAATCGATGCCGCTCACCGGGGGCGTGATCGTCACTCTCCCCCAGAAGGTATCCCTCGAGGATGCCCGCCGGGGTCTCGAGATGTTCCGCACGATGGAAGTGCCGGTCCTGGGTGTGATCGAGAACATGAGCTACCTCGAGTTGCCGGATGGAAGCCGCCTGGATGTGTTCGGGCAAGGTGGGGGGGAAGACCTGGCCAGGCAGGCGGGCGTTCCTTTCATCGGGAGCATCCCGATGGACCCTCTCGTCCGTAAGTCGGGCGACAACGGCACCCCTGTAGTCTTGTCGGCCCCCGAATCACCCGTGGCCAAGGCCCTGGTTGCGGCGGCCGAGGATTTGGCGGCCAAGATCAGCGTCAGCGCCTACATGTCATCGAAGGTCATCCCAATCCAGATGGTCGAGTGAGCGTTGAGCAGGATGCCCGGCCCCCTCTGGCTGGGCCCGCGTTTGGCGCCTTGGTCCAAGGAACCAGTCTACCGATCTCAACCTCCGCTTGATACCATTTGCTTCATGTACGCGTATTTTGCTGTGTGGTGACGGTCCCCGAACTGGATCGCTCATCCCACGCGCGTTAGATCCCACAGACAGCCCAGAGTTCCCCTCGATCCACACGGGGACCCCTACCGTCTCCTGGCGCCTCCCCGCACGCCGGGTGAGGGGACGATGGTGGCCGCAGCTTCAACCAGGGGTCGGACACGGCGACCCTGGGAGAGGCGCGCCGTGCGGCGTAGCAGGCACAAGTCGCTTCGGGCTTGGGCACTTGCAGGCACAATCCTCTGTCATTCAGACGACTTGCCCCACGGATGAAGGTGGGTGGATTTCGAGACCGTCCAAGCGGTGCTCCTCATGATCCGCTCAAGAAGTCTGGGCGCCACTTTGCATATCAAGCCGGGCTGGGATACTATTAGCGCGAGTCGCGGTCAGCGTTTAGAGTCGAACAGGTTTAGGTATATATGACAGACACCCTCCGGCCATCCGTTGTGGGGATCCGGTTCCAGGAAATCGGCAAGCTGTATCACTTCGAGGCCTCGAGCGTCCCCGACCTGAAACCAGGGGATTTCGTCATCGTCTCGACAAGCCGCGGTCGAGAAATGGGGCAGGTGGCTTCACTGCCCTCCGGCCCGGTGGCCCCGCCGGACGGCGGGTTGAAACCGATCGAACGACGAGCGACACCGCAAGACCTTGCCTTGCGCCGCGCCTGGTCGCAAAGAGAACTCGAAGCCATGATCGAGTGCCGAGCCAAGGCCTCCGATCTCGGCCTGCGCGGCATAAAGATCGCCAAAGCCGAATACTCCTTCGACGGATCGCGGCTTACGTTTCTGTTTACCAGTGAGGGGGACGAAAAGGCCGACCTCAAGGACCTGCGGAAGCAGATGCAGTTGCTCTACCGCAGGACGCGTGTCGAACTCCGGCAGATCGGACCTCGCGATGTTGCCAAGATCCTGGGCGGCATGGGAGCGTGCGGGATCGAGGAGCGTTGCTGCTCGCGCTTCCTGACCGAATTCAGCCCGATTTCGATCAAGATGGCCAAGGCCCAGGGGATCTCGCTCAACCCGCAGGAGATCACCGGGATGTGCGGCCGGCTCCGATGCTGCCTGGTGTATGAATACGAGATGTATGTCGAAGCCAGAAAGACCTTGCCCAAACGCAACAAGCGCGTCGTGACGCCGCTGGGCGAGGCCCGCGTTCTCGATGTCGTCCCGCTGCGCGGGGCGGTCATCGTCTCATTCGAAGACGGCAAGCGGGCCGAATTCTTGAAGGAAGAGATCCACCCCTATGACGAGCTGAAAGCCCTGCAGGATAAGTCGGTCGCACCCTGCGATCGGCACGAGAATGGAGGGTGTGACTGCGGGAGGTCGAGAACCTCCTCATGAGCCAGGCGGAGGCGCCTCCCGATCGACCGCTCCGGGTTCTCGTGGTTCTGGCTCACCCCGATGATCCGGAGTTCTTCTGTGGCGGTACTGTGGCCCGCTGGGCCTCCGAAGGGCGCGAGATCTACTACTGTCTTCTGACACGTGGCGACAAGGGGGCCGATGATCCCGGTGTGGACCCGGCTGAGCTGGCCGAGACGCGCGAGCGTGAGCAGCGGGCGGCGGCCAAGGTTCTGGGGGTCCGCGAAGTGAGTTTCTTGAATTACGAAGACGGGAACCTCACTGCAGATCTGCCGACCCGCAAGGACGTCGTCCGCGTAATCCGCACTGTCCGACCCGACATCGTCGTCACCTGTGACCCAACGAATGTCTACGGCCAATTCGTCAATCATGTCGACCATCGGATGGCCGGCCAGGTAACACTGGATGCCGTGTACCCAGCCGCGCGCTCGGCGCTGTACTTCCCCGAGCTCTACGATAAAGAAGGACTGGAGCCGCACAAGGTCCATGAACTCTACATTGCTGGGCCGGTCCACCCCAACCTCGTCATCGACGTCACCGACTTCTTGGACCTGAAGATCACCGCGCTCTTCGAGCATCGAAGCCAGATTGACGATTTCGAATCGCTGAAGGAAAGACTGCGTAAGAGGATGCTCGACCCTGAGAGCCCGGCTGAGTCGCCGCGCTTCGTCGAGCGTTTCGCCCACATCGAAATCCGGTGAGCCGGCCCAGGGGTTGTGCAATTTGCCGGCCCTTGCCGATCGGTTGCGGTCAGCCTCCCACCGATGATTGCACACCCTGATCAGGTCTTCGCCCGCGTGAGCCCCTGGCTGGGCTGGCTCGTGATATCCGGGAGCGCCCCTTACAGCTCCCCGCTCGAAGATGAACTCTCGGCGAGGATCCTTGCACACTGCGATCTCACCATGCCCTGTTTGTGGTTCGACATGGACGGAGAGCCGTCACCGGGGATGGAGATCACGATCGAGGAGATCGAGCCGGAATTCGCGGCGCCGATCGAGCGGATCGGTGTGGAAGATGATTTGCCGGGCGAAGACCTCGAGGCAAGCCTGATACTGATGGCGGGTCGGCACCCCGACCGCTGGGTCGAGATGGTCGCGGACACCCCTCTCGGGACCTGGCTCCTGGGCCAGCTCGAAGCGGGAGGGGTGGTGTTCGCTGCAGGGGCTGCCGCAGCCGCCTTGGGAAGTT
>Ga0209342_10000479_pt1 | contig 46255 bp, 42 predicted proteins | sample RifCSP16_2_FD_184023 | JGI IMG/M metagenome (GOLD analysis project Ga0209342, IMG submission 184023) | Soil microbial communities from Rifle, Colorado - Rifle CSP2_sed 16_2 (SPAdes) (version 2) | ecosystem: Environmental > Terrestrial > Deep subsurface > Rock core/Sediment | place: Rifle...
TCCCTCGAAAGAGGCCAGGAGCTCCTGCTTTTGGGACAGGTAGTACTCGTACTCCCCGAGAAGCGCGACTTCTTCGCTCATGTCCGGTTCACCTCCGTGCGGCTGCTGGGTTGCTTTCGATGGCATAAGAGTTGACCGTGATAGATATCATGATTCTCTCATTCCCTCATGGGCGCTCCGGCGTCTCGACCGCTCGGGCTCCCCGCCCGCGCGCTCCCTTCACCCCGGGTGGCTCCCCCGGTCGGTTCGGGCGCGGGCGCTTGGCCGCCCGGTGGGAACGTAAGGCGTCCGCTCACGTTACGTCCCACGTGAAGGTCGACCGACCCTCTGGCCGAACGGTGAGTGCATGGCCGGGGATATGAGCGTTGCGCGGAGGGAATTCCCGCGGGCACGATCCCAGACGCGCCGAGGAGGCCGACAGGTGGGCGGGCCGCGCGTGTGCGGCCATCACGGCGGAGGGGCGCCAACGCCCCGCGACCTTTCAAGGCCCGACGGTGAAACCCCCCCATCGGTTCGAAAGGTTCATGGCGGGGAGCCGCTCTGGGCGTCCCGATGGGGGCGCGGCTCTGCTGAGATCCGGCCCTTCTTCAACGATGGTGTACCCTTGACGAAAGCCGCTTCCCTTGGACTTGCCGCGCTGCTTGTGGCTTCGACCGCCCTTTTGGCCTTCGGCCCCGCAGGGGCCGCGTACATCGCGGCTGGCTGGTCGCCGCCGGTTATTGTGAGCGACCGTGAGGTTGAAGGCGCAATCAGCGCCGGCCCCAGCGTTGCGCTGGACGGGGAGGGGAACGCGCTCGCGGCGTGGTCGGGCGTTCTGCCGGCCTTTGGCTACAGCACGGTCTTCCACCGCAGCTACACGCCGGAGGGTGGATGGGGCCCCACGAGTATCCTCCAAAACGGCTGGGGGCCCACGAACCAGCCGGAGGTCGCCGCCGCCTCCAACGGCAACTTCATGATTGTCTACCGCTCCGATGCGGGGGGGGCCCTATGGGTCGACGCCGCCCTTTACGACGCCTCGACGGGGACCTGGAGCTATAGCTCCAACGTAAACGCCGACGGCCCCGCGGTCGACATTTCTCAGCCCCAGGTGGCCTTTGACGGCGCGGGCAACGCGTTTGCAATATGGGTCGACTACAATGGCACGACCTTCGACCTGAAGGCGAGCCGCTATGTGGTGGGCTCCGGCTGGGGCACGCCGAGCTTCCTCGAAACGAGCGCGTACGGCGTCCTTGCGCCCAAGCTTGCCGTGGACGGTGCGGGTAACGCGGTCGCCATCTGGCGCCAGTCGACGGGTACGACCAACCACCTCTACGCCAACCGCTTCGTCGTGGGCTCCGGCTGGGGCACGGCCCAGATGATCGACAGCCTCCCAGACGAGGTGTACAACCCGGCGATCGCGGTCGACACTTCGGGTAATTTGGAAGCGCTGTGGACGCAGTCCAACGGGACCTACAACGACCTCTACGCCAGCCGCTTCGTCCCAGGGACCGGCTGGGGCACGCCGTTCAAGGTGACCGGCGATGACAACAGGGGCGTGGGGGTCCCGCGAGTGGCCGCCGGGCCTTCAGGCGAGTTCGTGGCCGCGTGGAACCAGTACAACGGGGTCGAGTACCAGATGATGGTGTCACGCTATGACGCCGCGGGCTGGGCAACGCCCGTGAACCTGTCGGCCTCCTTCACGGTGGGCGGGGGCCAAGCCGGCCACGTGGCCGTGGACGGCTCGGGCCGTGCGGTGGTCGTTTGGGAAGAATACATGGGCGCCGCCCCAACACAGGTGCTCGTCTCCTGGTGGACGGAAGGGCAGGGGTGGACAACGCCCGCACGGGCGGACAACCACGAGGGCCCGCGAAGCCCGCGCCTTGGGGACTTTGCGCTCAACGCCGCCTCGCAGGGGGTCGCCCTCTGGGCGTTCAACGACGGCTACTTCGACAACCTCTGGGCCTCGGTTTATTCCAGGCTCGACACGACCGCACCCTCGCTTGCGATCGCGGGCCCGGCGGACGGGTCGGCAAGCGACAACGCGACGGTCCTCGTATACGGGACGGCCGAGCAGGGCGCCGAGGTATGGGTGGCGGGCGCGCGCGTGGCGACGACGCCCGTGGCCAGCTTGGCCGCTTGGAGCGCCTTGGTGCCGCTGATGCCGGGGGAAAACCTGATCGGCGTGCGGGCCCTCGACGGCGCGGGAAATGTGGCGACCGCCTCGGTCAAGGTGACCTACAACGACCCGGTGCCGGGCCTTGAGGCGGACCTCGCGGCGTCGCGGGCGGCCCTCGCGACGACCCAATCGCAGCTGGCCACGACGCAGGCCAGCCTCGCGTCGACGCAGGGGCAGCTTGCGGCCGCCCAGTCGGACCTGGCGGCAACCCGCACCGCGCTCAACACGACGCAGGTCGCGACGACCGCGAAGGACGCGGAGCTACTCACGAAGGTCGACTCCGCGGCAGGCTCCGTGGGCACGGCGATGCTGCTCGGCCTCCTCGGCCTCCTCGCGGGCGCCGCGGCAATCGCGATGGGATTCATGATGCCAAAGAAGGGGCCCTCGAGTGCTGGGGCGCCCGCGTCGGCGCCGCCGGCGGCGCCACCCCCTCCGCCCCCGGAGCCGCCGAAGACCGGGTAAGGCGGCCCTCCGCCGGCCACGGCAGCGCCGGATGCGCGCGTGGCGGTAGCGCGTTTCGCCTCCCTTGCCACCGAAGGTATTTTGCAGGGGCCTCGGTTCTGGGGGCAACCCAGGGGGACGCCGCACTGTTGCGGGCCTTCCCATTGGCGATGGTGGAACCATGAGGAGAACGACGACTGTAGGCGTTACTGCCGTGCTCGCACTTTCGAATGTGCTCCTTGCGCTCTCGGGCGCTGTCGCGGCGGCTCCGCCCCCGGGCTGGAGCCCCCCCGCCCAGATCGAGGACCAGGCGACGTACGCCGACGGGCCCTCGGACGTCCATGTGGCGGTCGGCCAAGGCGGGCGCGCGCTTGCGGCCTGGACCCAGTACTCGGCGGACCTTGGCGCAACGGTCGTCCTCTACAGCTGGTACGTCCCGGGCCAAGGGTGGACCCCGCCCGTCGCCGTCACGAGCTTTTTCGGCGTAAACTACCCCGCGGTGGCGGCCTTCCCCAACGGTTCCTTCATCCTCGTATTCCGCAGCGCGAGCCTTTTCAGCGAGAGCCTCCTCGCGATGCGATGGAGCGAGAGCGGGGGGTGGACGTCGACTGCGGGTGTATCCACCGACCCGTACGCGGCTGACCTGTCGAGCCCGGTCGTCGGCACGGACGGGCAGGGGAACGCCGTCGTCGCCTTCCTGGCCTACGACGGGACGCGCTGGAACGTCCGCGCGAACCGCTACACGCCGGGTTCCGGCTGGGGGGCCGTGAACGCCTCGCTCGAGACGAGCGACTTCACCGCAAGCTCGCTGCGCCTCGCGGTCGACCACGCGGGAAACGCGGTCGCCGTATGGCTCCAGTCGGACGGCTCGGCGACTTCCGTTTACGCGAACCGGTACGTGGTGGGCTCCGGGTGGGCCGGCACCGGCACGCTCCTGGATTCGCTTGGCACCACCGGGCAGTCTCCGGGAGTCGCGGTCGACTCGTCGGGAAACGCCATGGCCGTGTGGAACCAGTACAATGGCACCGCGACTGCGGCCTTCGCAAGCCGGTTCGTCGTGGGCACCGGGTGGGGAGCTGCCGCTCAGGTGAGCCCCAGCGCGGTTGGGAGCCAGTATTACGATGCGGTCGCCTCCGCGGGCGGCGAGTTCCTCGTGACTTGGACGCAGCTTTCGGGCTCGAACCAATACGTCATGGCGGCCTTGTGGCCGGCCTCTGGCGCCCCCGGGGCGGCCGTAAACCTCACAGCCTCGCCTGCCGGCAACGCCTACGATTTGGTCGCGGCCGGCAACGGCGCGGGGGATGTGCTCGTGGCCTGGCGGCAGCGGAGCGCTGGCGCCGACCACGTGTTCACGGCGTGGTGGTCGCCCACGTCAGGCTTCGGGGGTGTGGGCCAGCAGGTCGACGCCTCACCGAATGAGGCGTTGAGCCCGGTGGCGGCCGTTGGCGGCGGGGGCGGGGCCGCCGTCGTGTGGGGCCAGAGCGACAACATCGTCGGGCACCTCTGGGGTGCAGCGTTCTGGCCCCCGGACACGACGGCGCCCTCGCTTTCGATCGCGGGCCCGGCGGACGGGTCGGGAAGCGAGAATGCGACCGTCATGGTCTACGGCACGGCGGAGCAAGGCGCGGAGGTGTGGGTCGCGGGCGCGCGCGTGGCGACCACGCCAGTCTCGAGCTTCGCCGCGTGGAGCGCCTATGTGCCGCTGATCCCCGGGGACAACCTCATCGGGGTGCGGGCGGTCGACGCGGCGGGAAACGAGGCGACGGCTTCGATCACGGTCACCTACAACGACCCCGTGCCGGGGCTCGAGGCGGACCTCGCGGCGTCCGAGGCCGCGCTTGCGACCACGCAAGCGGACCTTGCCGCCACGCAGGCTGGCCTCGCGTCGGCCCAGGCGAGCCTCGCGGCGACGCAGGCGCAGATGGCGTCCGCGCAGGCGGACTTGGTGACGACGCGGGCGGCGCTCAACACGACGCAAGCCGGGCTCACGGCAAGTGAGGCCGCTAGCGCGGCGAAGGACGCGGATCTCCAGGGGAAGGTCGACGCGGCGGCGGGTGCGGCTGGCACCGCGATGGTGGTCGGCCTCCTCGGCCTCCTCGTGGGAGCCGCCGGGATTGCGATGGGTTTCATGATGTCGAGGAAGAAGCCCGCCGCCCCTCCGGCCTCGACCCCACCGGCGGAGCCGCCGAAGTCGGGTTGAGGGCGGGGCGACCCGCCCCGCCGCGCGCTCAAGCACGCCGAGGCGCACGGCCCCGTCCAGCGGGGAGAGCCTCGCGCTGGGCCTTGGCGGGCGCAGGGGCCGTCGAGATGCGCAGCTCGAGCGTTGCACAAGCCTGGCCCGGCGCTCGCGTGGCAAAGAGCGTCCACCCGTGCGCGGAGGCGACGGCCGCCGCAAGGACGAGCCGGATGCCCGAGCGCCACTGCGGCTCGGCGTGGTCGGAGGACGACGGGGGCCGGAGGACCTCGTTGATCTCCTCGACGGGCGCCAAGGTGCGGTAGCCGCTCACGCTGAAGACGACGCTCGAGGGCCCGAGCTCGCCGCAGGAGGCGCGCACCTCGATCGGCACGGGCGCCTCGGACCGGGGCGCGGAGGCGGCCGCCTCCTCGAGGAGCTTCGCGAGCGCGAGCGGCGCGAGCGCGTTGGCCTCAATCCGAAGGCTTGCAAGCTCGGCCGGCAGCTCCGCGCGGATGAACGTGAGGGGCGCGAGGTCCGCGCGGCCGAGGGCGTCTGCAAGGAAACTCGTGAGGGTCGAGGACTTCAGCGGCCACCTCTCGCGCTCGGCGGAGGCGAGGAGCTTCGCCTCCCGCACGAGCCTCGCCATGGCCTTGGCCGAGGCGACGGCCGAGTGGAGCGCGCGGCGCCCCGGCTCGTCGCCTTGGCTCCCCGAGGCGGCCGCGATTTCGACGCGCCCGACCACTCCCTGAAGGGAATTCGACAGGTCGTGCGTGAGCGCGTCGAACAGGAACCCCGAGACATTGCGCGCGTGGTGCGCGTCCTCGCGGGCGGCGACCGTCGCGGTGATGTCCGTCACAAACGCGACGGCGCCGTCGAACCGCCCGCGGTCGATAAACGGCGTCGACGAGATCGCGACATGGACGGGTTCTCCGCCTTCGTCCACGAGCCGCAGCCGGTAGGCGTCCGCGTGGCCGCGGCGGCGCCGCGCGGCCTCGCGGTCGAACGTGGGCAGGTCCGGCGGGTAGATGAGGCCCTCGACGGCCGCGCCGTCGAGCTCGCGCCTCGTCCGCCCGACCATCGCGGCAAAAGCGGGGTTCGCGTAGGCGATGCGGTACTCCGCATCCGTGACGACGAGGCCCACGGTGACGCTTTCAAGGAGGCGGGGGGCGAGTTCGAGCAGCTCGCTGGCGCCTCGGCCGAGCCGGAAGGATAGGTAGCCGGTGAAGGCGGCGTAGACGCCGATGAGCGTGAGCCCAAGGGCCCACGCGGCGGCCGGGGGTAGGAACGCGCGGGACAGGTCCACGAACCAAAGCGCAGCGACGAGGGCGGCAAAGAGCGCGGAAACGACGAGCGCAAGCGTCCCCGACCCGATCGGCCGCGCCCCCATCGTGAGGCTGCGCGGCCGGGCCCCTAGTGCCTCCACGCTCGGTTTGCTTGACGGGGGCGAGGATGCTTCCTCGCCACGTGCCCTTCGCCCTAATACATACAGTACGTACGCAAAGGTGCGGGATGGCGCTCGGGGGGTCGTGTCGCGGCCGTGCGGCGGGCCCGCGGGCCACGGGTCAGACGTCGCCCACCTGCGAGAGCTGCGGCGTGATCGAGGTGCCACCCTCGACCCACTCGATGAGCTTGAGCAGGTCCGAGGCAGGGTAGGGCTTGCGAAGGACCCACACGACGAGCCCCTCGTAGGGCTCGAAGTCGCGCTTCGTCACGTAGCGCCCCGTGACGACAATGACTTTCGTCGGGAGGCGCAGCGAGCGCACCGCGTCGAGGACCTTCTCGCCGGGTACGTCGGGGAGCATGAGGTCGAGGAGGATGAGGTCGGGGCGCCGCTCGTTCACGTCGGCGAGCGCCCCGATCCCGCTGTAGGCCGTGCGCACGTCCCACTCGCGCCCCGCGAACACGGCCTCGTTGAGTTCGGCGATGGTCATGTCGTCGTCGACGACGAGGGCGACGCGCCGGCGGGGGACCGCGGGCGCTTGCGGCGCCGCACCCCTCGGAGCTTTTCGGAAGAATCCCACGGCCCTCGCCTTCCAGGGCCTCTGGGTTGGCGTTCCGGAGATAAAATGGGATTCACGGAAAAGGCCGGGGATTGCCCGCGCGCTCTGCGGCGCGGGGGCATGGGGGCGGGCAGGCACCTTTCCCCATATTCCTGGACAAAGTATATCGGGCGGAGCGGGTTTGTTCCACCGGGACTATGAGTGGGGCAAAGGACGTCGTCTCTCTCTTAGAACCGCCGCGCTCGGCGCGCGGGCTCACGAACGGGTCGGGGCCGCGGCGGAGGCCGCGCACGCTTCCGTCCGCCAAGACAGGCGGGCTCACGAACGGGTCGGGGCGCACGAACGGCTCTGGGTTCACGAATGGCTCCGGCCGGACAAATGGCACGGGGAGGACAAACGGTTCGGGCTTCACCAACGGCTCGGGCCGGACGAACGGGTCGGGGCGCACGAACGGCTCTCGAGTCCGCGGAAGCTCGCCCCTCGCCGTCCGGGAGCGGCGGTCCCTGCGCCGCCGCAGGCGACTTGCAGGCGCAGGCGCCGCAGTGCTCCTCCTTGGGTTCCTTATGGTGAGCGCGCTCGGGCTTGGAGGCGAGAACCCGGCAACCCTCCGGTTCGACGGGCGCTCCGCCGATTGGGCGGGGCGCACGACGCCCGTTGAGGGCGAAAACGCCGCAGGGCTCATCGCAGTCGGTTTCCAGCCTGCGAAGGGAGCCTACGGGCTCTACCTGGAGTTTGGCACCCCGCTCGAGGGGCGCGCAGACGTCTGGGTTTTCCTCGACGCGGATGGCTCCGCCCTCACGGGCTACTATGACGGCGCCGTCGGCGCAGAAGCCGCGGTCCGGGTCTCGCTCGACGCGGGCCGCGTTGTCGCCGGTAGCGCGTTCACTTTTGCAGGCGGCGACCGGTTCGACGCCGCGCGCCTCCAGTCGTCGGGCCCCGCCCCCGCCGGGGCCTCCGGCGCCGTCCTCGAAGTGCAAGTCCCGCTCGAACCCCAGAGGCTCTCGGTCGCTCTCGCCGGCTCGGCGTCCGCGGTCTCCTCGGGCGCGCTCACGCCGACGGGCAGCGCCGCTCCATCGGCGGCACCTTCGATGGCGCTCACCGGCGCGCTTCGCAACGGCATCCGGATCGACGGCGCCTTCGAGGACTGGGCGGGCGTGCCGCGGGTGAGCGACCCCGAGGACGTCGCGCTGCAAGCGCGCCTCGACATCCGCGATGTCGCGGCGATCGGCGACGGTGGCTCGGCGCAGTTTTACCTCGACGCGCGCGGCAATCTGATGCAAGGCACCCTGCCCTTCCGGGCCGAGCCGCTGGGCTCGGGGAACGGCGGAGGGGGAGCGGCTTCGCCGCCGCCCCCGCCCCGGCGCGTTGCGGGGACGGACCTCTTGGAGATCTACTTGGACACGGACCTTGACAGCGGGACGGGCGCCCGCGCCGGCGCGCTGGGCGCGGAGCGGATGCTGCGGGTCGAGGGTGTGGCGGGGGCCGTAGTCCTTAGCGAGTTCTTCGAGTTCAAGGACGGGGCGTGGGCTCCTTCAGCCGCGGTCTCCGAAGCGGCGGCCGCAGGTCGCGCGCTCGAAGCGGCCGTGGAGTCCGAGGGCCTTGCAGGCGCGCGCGCGGGGTTCAGGCTCATGGGCTTTGAAGGCACGTCCGACACGGTCGAGCAGCCGGTGACCGTCGGGCGCCTTGCCGGCGCGCTTGCGCCCGACAGCGGTCCGGCAACCGCGCTGCCCGTGTCGCGCGGGGACGCCCTCGTGAGCCCGATCCCCGAGTTCGGGGAAGTCGGCGTGGCCGTCGCCGTGGTCGGGTCCCTCAGCCTCATTCTCCGCCGCAGGCGCGCCCGCGCGCCTGAAGAGGCACGAGCCGATGGCTGACACAGAAGGCGACGAGTACATCTGCCCGGCATGCAGCGCGCCGGTCGAACCCGACTGGCAGGCCTGTCCGAGCTGCGGCGCCGAGTTTGCGCCGCCGGAGGCGGACGCCGGGGCAACCGATGGTGATTCGGGCACGGGCCTTGAAGAGCTCGAGGCGGAAATCCTCGGCGCCACGAGCGCGCAGGCCGCCGGTCCCGACCCGATCAGCGACCTCGAAGCGGAGATCAACGAGGCGGTCGCCGCAGCGATCCCCGACGCCCCGCCCTCGGAGGAAGCCAAGGCGCCGCCCGCGCGCCGGAAGCCGGGACTCCTTGGCAGGCTCGGCGGGCTCCTCGGCACCGTCGGGCTTGCGCTCCTGCTTGCCGGAGCCGTCGGGGTCCTCGTGGCTGCCAACTACGACACGTGGATCCGCGGCCAGAGCGCCTCGTCGGTCGGGTCGCTCCAGCAGATCGGCATCCTTGGCGCAGCAGGGCTCCTGGCGGTCGGCGTCGTGCTCATGCTGGTGGGCGGCGGCAAGCTGAAGCGAAAGGGCGCGCGGGCCGGGTAGAGGGTGCAGCGGGGCCTGGCGCATCAAACCGTCCGGTAGATCCCCATGAGCCCGTTCTCTTGGACGAGCACCTCGTAGAGGAAATCCTTCTTCCCTTCGCCGCGCACGGCTCGCACGCGGAGGCGCTGGCGCCCCTTCTCGTCGGCCTCCATGTCCTCGACGACCGTGCGCGCGCCCTGCAGCCCCGCGAACCTCAGCACTTCTTCGACCTGCGCGAGGACCTCGGCGTCACGCGCGATGCGGCCCGTGTGCCTGCGCCCCACGGTCCTCGCTTGGGCCCCTCACCCGAAAAGGGTTGTGCCCGCACCCGGGCGGCTTCAGCGGTCGCGCGCGGGGGCCAGGCCCCGACGCGGGGGGTGCTGGGGGCGGACCCCGCTCTCCTCGTCCTCTGCCTCGCGCAGGAGCCTGAGGAGCTGGTGCATTCGGTTTGCTCGCTTGGCGACTTCGGCGCCGTCCGGTTCCATGGGGACGCCTTCGCGCGTCCAGGCACTATAAGCGCGCCCGCCATCGTACACGTTTCACGCGAGGTGAACGACCTCCAGGGATCCTTCCACGTTTGACATTCGTGGAACACGGCCTGCGCTTTCAAGAGGGGACGCGAACGCGTGATGGTGCGATCGGCGTTTTTCCGCCGCGGGCCGCGAGGCCTCACTCGGCCGGGGGCCGGCCGCGGCTCGGGTCAAAGGAGGACTCGCCGTAGAGGCTGTCGTACTCCGAGGGTGGCGCGGGGGGCGCGTACCCGGGCGCATCCGGCTCGACGATCGCCTCGCGGGGCGTGGGCGCCTTCAGCTTGCGCCGGAAAACGAGGAACATCGCAACCACGCCGCCGCCGACCGCCGCGGCCGCCACGATGAGCAGCGTCGTCGCCGAAATGCCGGCGCCGCCGGCCCCGCCTCCGCCTCCACCGCCGCCCCCGCCGCCTCCACCGCCGCCCCCTGCGCCGCGGTCCAGGACGATGATCCGGAACGTGATGGTGAGCTCGTTGCCGGCGCCGTCGGAGACCGTGAGCGTGGCGGAGTACGTGCCCGGCGCGACATACTCGTAGGAGACGGAGGGGCCTTCGTCGCCCGAGCCGTCGCCGAACCGCCACCTGAAGAAGACGCCGCTCGGGTCCGTCGCGCTCGCGTTGAACTGGACGACCGTGCCCAGCGTGACATTCACGTCCGGGTGCACGGACCACACGATGCCAGACGGGGGAAAGCCGTCCGTGACGGTCACCGTGAACGACACGGCGACGCGGTTGCCTGCGGCGTCCGTCACGTTCAGGCGGACGATGAAGGTCCCCGTGCGGTTGAAGGAGACGAGCAGGAGGCTGATGTCCGTCGCGGAACCCCAGGTGACGTCCGGCGCATCCGTCGACCAGAGGTACAAGGCCGTCGTGGAAAACGCGGGGTCGTTGTCGGCAAACGCGCCTGCCGCGTCGAGCTCGAAGGCGGCCCCCTGCTTGACCGAAGCGGCGCGCGTGAAGTTCAGGTCGGAAAGGCGCGGGGCCGTCCGGTCGACGACGGTGACGGTGAAGATGTAGAGGGCCTCGTTGCCAATCAGGTCGAGGAGCGTGGCGCTCACGGTGTGGTTGCCAAGGCCCGTCCACGTGCGTTCGAAGGAGAGGTTTGTCGAGATCCCGAGCGCGCCGTCCTGCCAAACGACACCGGCAACGCCCGAGTAGTCCGTCGCGTCCTCGGCCGAGAGCGTGAGGTTCGCGCCGTCCGAGACCGTGAGGCCGACGGGGGGCGCCCAAAGTGGCCCGGACGTGTCGGCGGCAAAGAACGTCCAGTTGCCGCTGCGCACGTTGTTCGACGGGTCGCGGCACTCATAGCGGACCTCGAAGGTGCCGGGCTCGCCGGGCGTGAAGTCGAAGGACTGGTTGAAGTCCTCTACGAAGCCGCCGCGGGGGAGAAGGACCATCCAGTAGAAGGCGTCGGGGCGCGGGAAATCGGGGTCGAGGTCCTGCGCGCTGCGCATCTCGAGGTGGACGGTCTCGCCCTCCGCGGGCGGGACGGCGCCCGAGGCCACGAATGTGAAGGTCGGGGGCGTCCTGTCCCGGACGGTTACGCTGAAGTCCGCAGAGATGCTGTTCCCGCCGGCGTCGACCACGACGATGCTCGCGTTGTAGAACCCGGGCGTCGTGAAATTCATGGGGACCGTGGGCCCGCTTGTGACGGCGGAGAGGTTCTCGGGCCCGAAGAAGAACCAATAGAAGCTCGCGCCGAAGGGGAAGGCGGGGTCGTTGTCGGCCGCGACGACTCCGAGGGTCGCGACGCTGTCCTCGTTGACGAGGGCGGCGCCCGGCGTGCTCGAGATTGTGGGCACGGTCGTGTCGCGCACGCGGATGAGGGCGCCGGCGCTGCCCGTGTTGTTCCAGGCGTCGCGCACAAAGAGGTCGACGCGGAACTGCCCGGGGGTGAGGAAGGTGTAGTTCACGACGAGCCCCGCGACCCTGACGGGCCCCGCCGTGTCCTGGACGACCCACCAGCCGTCCGTGACGCCCACGTTGTCGAACGAGCGCGAGCCGTTGAGCAGCGCGGGCGTGTCCTCGTCGACCGCGGGCGGCGTGACCGCGATGGCAATCGGCGGCTCCTTCTCGAAGGGGACCACGAGGGGGAAAAGGTCGCGCCTGGCGCCGCCGGGGACGTTGTAGGGCGTTTCACCGATGAAGTCGCCGTCCGAGTCGGACCCGGTGTAGTCGTCCCAGAAGTTGCCGCGTGAGCGCGACACGTTGTACCAGACGTTCACGGGGCCCGTGGGGTCGCGCGCGGAAAGGGCGCCGCAGTAGAAGTTGTTCTCGTAGACGACGTTCCCCGTCGAAGTGCCCGCAAGGGTCCGCACCCCCACAGTCGAGCAGTTCACGAACGCGTTCCACCGGACGACGGAGCCCGAGCTGTTGTCGATCTGGACGGCTGCCGTGAGGTTCACGAAGGTCGTGTTGGCAACGACGGTGCGCACCGCGAGGCGCAGGGAGACCCCCCCGCCGCCCGAGCAGTGGCTGTTCCCCTGGATGAACGAGTCGACGGCGACGTCGACAAGGAGCGAGAACCCCCCTGAGTCCGAGCAGAGGTCGGAGGCCTCGAGGCGCGCGATCGCACTCCCGCCGAGGAGCGCTCCCACGGAGCCATTGAAGTGGGACGCCGTGTAGAGGTTCGCCACACCGAGCTCGTCGAAGAGGCCGGCAAGGGGGCCCGACCCCGTGACGTTGACGACGGTCGCCGTGCCGGTGGCGAGCAGGTGGACCCCGTAGGTCGTCCCGCTGCGGAAGATCGAGTCCTGCAGCGTGGGGGCCTGGCTGCCGGTCACGAGGAGCCCGTAGTCGGCGGCGGTTGCCGAGGTGCCGCTGATCGAGATCCCGTCGGAGCGCGAGACGAGGACCCCGCGGCCCTTGCCCGAGACGACCCCGGCGTCGACCTGGCCGGCGGCGGAGTCGGCCCACACGACCGCAGGGTCGCCGCTTGCGCTCGGCACGAGGAAGGTCGCGACGCGCGTGTTTGGCGAGCCCCAGACGTAGACCCACGAGTAGCCGGAAGCCGGCGCGATGTTCGTGTTCGGTGCGTTGTAGACCCCGAGGACGGGGACCCCGTCGATCTTGTTGCCGAGGGCGAAGTCCACATCGTAGTCGTCGCCGCCGCCGAGGACTTGGAAGGCGAGCGTGGCGGCGAAGACCTCGAGGTTGTGCACGAGGGAGCCGCTGCCCGAGAGGCTGAGGCGGAGCGCCACGTTGCTCGCGTTGCCGATCGTGCCCGTGTCCAGGCCCATCTGGCCGCTAAGGTGGGCAGCCACGCCGATCGGCGCGCCGTCCACGTTGATGTGGTCGAGCGCGGCGCCCGGCGAGGCGGCAAGGCTAAGGCCGACGGAGGTGGCACGCAGCGAGGCGTAGGAGAGGGAGAACGACTGCGTGGCGACCGCGTACGCCGCGGTGTCGGGCAAGGTCCCGCCGTGGGCGGAGACCGTGAGGCTTGAAACGGCGACCGCAAACGAGAGCTCCGAGTAGAACGCGTAGTTTACGTACCCGTCGAGGCGGGCGCTCGTGAGGTTCACCGTGTCGGACCCCTCAAGGTAGAACCCGTGGCTGAAGGCCGAGGCGTTCGCGCTCACATTGGAGAAGTTGAGCCACTGGCAGGAGACGACGCGGACGCGCGACTCGGGGAAATCGAGTGTGAGGAAGTCCGACGAGTCCACCGTCACAAGCTCGAGGGAATACTGGTCGGGGGCCGTGAGGTTGGAGGTCCGGTAGGCGCTCATGCGGACGAAGCTCGAGTTGTTGATGAGCGCGCCGTTTGCCGAGTCCTCGACGGAGAAGTTGTACACGCTGATGTTCGCGCGCGAGTAGGCCGCGCGCAGGCCGTAGGTGTCCGCGCGCGTGACCGCCACGTCGGAGACCGTGATGTCGGCCGAAGGCTGCTGGAACTCGAAGGCGACGGTCGCGCGGTCGATCGTGGCGTTGAGGACCTCCGAGCTGTTGACCGTGCCCTGGAAGGTGAGGCCGCCCCACTGGGGGACCACCGTCGTGTTGTTCGAGGCGAAGTGGACGGGGGCGCTCGAGTTGCCAAGGACGTGGAGGCCGCCGAAGACGAGGATCGTGTGGGGGCCGTCGAAGAAGACGTCGACGCCGGGCTCGATCGTGAGTTCGGCAAAGACGAGAATCGCGCCGCGGACGTAGTACGGCGAGCCCGCCTGGGTCCAGGTTTGGTCCGTGTTGTAGAAGGCGGGCCCGACGGGCGTGGCGGCGGAGGCGGAGGGCGGAAGGAGCGCGAGGGCGGCGGCACCCAGAAGGAGGAGGAGCGCGAGCCGGAGGACAGGGCCTTGAAGACGCATGGGGCTGGCCCTCCTGGCCAGGCGACGGACGGGAGCGGCCGGTAAGAACCTTTGCGATTGGGTTCCGAGCCCGGCGGATCGTCCTTAGCCGCGGCCTTCGCCCGCGCGCTGCTGGAGCTTCGCGGCGCGCGCGCGCGAACGTGAGAGGACTTGCTGCCAGCGGTCGTGGAACTCCGAGAGCTCGAGGCGGGCCGGGTGCGTCGCGGCAAGGCCGGCGAGTCCCTTGAACGGCCCCTGAAGGGTCGAGGCGAATTCCGGGTGCTCGAGAAGCGCGCGCTTGAGCGCTTTTTGGCCGTCGAGGTACCTCCAGGAATCCTCCCAGGAGAGGACTGCTTCAGCGGCCGTATGCTCATCGGAAAGCGCGGTGAGGAGCGTGAGGGAGTTCGCCTCCACGCCGGCGGCTTCGCGCCCGAGGGTCCGGATGAGGGCCTCGTCCTTGAGCGCGCGGGCCTCGCGCAGCGCGGCCTCGATGGCCTCGAAGGGGAGCTCGTCCTTGCCGCGCGCGAAATACTCCGCGGTGAGGGCCTCGCGGGCGGACTCGCGCGCGACCTCGATGAAAGCCCGCCGCACGTCGTCGAGGCGGCCATCGCCTCCGAGGCGCCGGGCGATCCGGAGCTGGGTCTGCGCGGCCGAAAGGGCCTCGCCCCAAGCTTGTTCGGCCCGCCGCCTTTCGACCTCGGCCTCCACGGCCGCAAGGGCCTCTTCCGTGCGCTGGCGCGCTTCGCGCTCGCGGCCGGCAAGCCGCAGGGCCTCGGCGTGCATCTCAATGAACATGGAGGGAAGCTCGCTGCGGCCAGGCGCGATTTCGCCGGTTGCGGGGCGTTCGGGCGGGGCGCCTTGCGGCAGGGCCCCCGGTAGGCGGCGCAGGCGGCGCGGGGCGGAGGGCGCCGGCTTTGGGGAGGCGGCAGCCCGCATCACGAGGTTCTTCGATTCCTCAACCTCGGGCCAGAGGGAGAGAGCGCGCTTCGCATTCTCGCGCGCCTCGTCCTCCGCGCCGGCCTCCTCGAAGGCCTGCGCGGCGTCAAGGTAGGCGGCGAACGCGCCGCCGAAGTCGCCCACGGCCTCCGCGCGGGCGGCGTCGGCGTGGAAGTGAGCCGCCCGTTCTGCGTTCCCTTTACGATCGCTCAAGGCCCCCGACCCGGGGCGCCCACGTCGCCCTCGGACTAAATAGGGTTGGCGCAGGCGCCCCGTCACTTCCCGCCCGCGAACGCCGCGAGCGACGCCTCGAAGAGCGCGGGCGAGCGCCCGGTCGTCTCCTGGAGCTTCGTGCTCGAGAGGACGACGTTCTCGGGCCGGGGCGCGGGCAGCCCGGCGGCGGAGAGCTTCACAGGGCGCACGAGGCTGCTGTCGAGGCCGTAGGCCTCCGCGACGATGACCCCCATCTCAAAGCGCGAGAGCGCGGAGCCGCCCGCCGCGTGGAACACGCCGCGCGCCTCCGCCTCGATGAGTGCGAGCAGGTTCTGCGCAAGCTCGGGTGCAAACGTCGGCGACTGCTTCTGGTCGGAGAACATCTCGATCTCGCGCCCGGCCCGCAGCGCCCCCACGACTTTCTGGACGAGCGTGGGCTTCGCCACGAACTTGTTCTCGCCCCAGATCTGCGCGGGCCGCACGATGAGGAAGTCGCGGGCCGCGGCGCGCACCTCGTCCTCGCCGGCGAGCTTCGTCTGGCCGTAGACGTTCACGGGGCCGGTCGGGTCCGTCTCCACGTACCGCCCGGCCTTCTTCCCGTCAAAGACGTAGTCCGTCGAGATGTACACGATGAGCCCCGTGTCCTTGACGGCGCGCGCAACATGCTTGGGGCCCATCGCGTTGATCTCCTTGGCCTTCGCGGGGTCTTTCTCGCAGCCGTCGACGTCCATGAACGCGGACGTGAGGACTGTGACCTCGGGGCGCACGGCGCGCACGACCCCCTGGACCTGCTGGAAGTCGCGCACGTCCACGCGGATTTCCTCGACGCCCTCGAAGTCGACGCGGTGGTCGCAGAAGGTCGCCCACGTCTCCCACTTGTCGCGGGCGGCAAGCACGAAGTTCGTGCCGACAAGGCCGCTGCCGCCGATGACGAGGAGCCGGGGCACGCGGCCTGGGATGCAGGAGCGGGGGATTTGAGGGTTGGGGGGGCGGAGGCAACCCCCCGCAGGAGCTGCCCCTCTGCCTGCGGGGACATCCCTAAGGGGAGCCCCGAGAACCTTCGCGCGCCTCCCCTTCGCGCTCAAATACTCGCCGCACCCCTGTTTGGCTGATGGCTCGTCCCACCGACTCCGACCGGGTACGAGAGATACGAGTTGGCGACCGTCAGATTCGCGTCCGACTGAAAGAGGCCCACATCGACCGCCTCGCGCTCGACTTTTGTGGCACGCTCGAGGCCGCGGGGATGGACTATGCGATCGTGGGGGGGTATGTCGCAATCCTCCTTGGCCGCCCAAGGGAGTCTGACGATGTCGACATCCTCGCGGCGGCGGTGCCGCGGGCGCGGTTCGCGGGCCTGCACGGCCGCCTTCTCGAAAGGTTCGAGTGCCATGCGGCCGGATCGGCCAAGAGCCTCTACGAGGAGTACCTGGCGCGAGGGCCGGAATCGACGGCGCTGAGGTACTCGGCCCCGGCGTCCTTCGTGCCAAACATCGAGTTCAAGTTTGCCCGAACGCCCCTCGACCAGCGCGCCGTCGACCGCCGTGTCGCCGTGGACCTGAACGGCCATACGCTTTACATTGGGCCGCTTGAGATGCAGATCGGGTACAAGCTTTACATGGCCGGCCCAAAGGACTTTGAGGACGCCCGGTGGATATGCCGAGTGGCAGAGGGGACCCTTGACGAAGGCGAAGTCTGGCGTACGGCCCGATCGCTCGGCGTCGACGAGGCGCGGGGGCGAGAAATCCTTGGCCTCTGACCCTGTCCCCGACGTCGACCTCCGCGAAATCGAGGAGTGGAAGGAGCGGAACCAGCAGGACCGCTTCCGGATGATTGACGAATACGCTGCATGGCTTCGAGCCCGCGGCATCCTGGTTGTGGAGCCCGTGGTCCGGGGAAAGAGGGCGGGGCCCCGCCGCAAGGGAGCTCGCGAAGGGCACGCCGGCTCGCCGGTCACTGAAGGCGTACGGTAGACGACGGTGGGATTTCCTGGCTTTCGAGCCGCTTGAAACGCTCGGTCGTTCCCCAAGGCACGGCCGCGGTGCCCTCCGCCGCGATGCGAGAGGCCATCTCCTCGGCGCGGCGCTTCACCTCGAACAACCCCGCAAGGTCGAGGGGCCGCCCGGGCTTCAGGTACACGAAAAGCCGCCAGGCCGGGTCGACGCCGCGGCGGGGACGGTGGAGGCAGTACTCGATCGTCTTGCCTTCGAGCGAGCCGCCGGTGCCCATCTCGCTGAAGGGCTGGCGCGCGAGGTAGCGCTCAAGCAGGTGCTTGCCCGGGGGCAGGGGAATCATGAATAGGTAGAGGCTGCGCTTTTCGCGGTAAACGAGGGAGTTTGCGAAGGAGATCCCGTAGCGCCTCGGCGCGCCGGGGGCCGGGACCTCAAGCCACAGCTCGAAGTGCCCCCGCGACCAGAAGGGCACGCGGGCGATGCGCGCGCCGGGCCCCTCGCGCTCAAGGAGCCCCGCGATGAGGTCGAGGTCCTTTAGGGCCTCGCGCGCGCCGTCGTAGCCCGCGCCCGTAAGGCCCGACGCCGCGATGAGCGCGTAGACAAAGGGCTCCATGCCGGGCGTCCCGGTGAGGTCGAGGTAGAGGAAGACCGCGAAGGTCGCGACGGAGCCTGCGAAGAGCGCGCGCTCTTGGAGGAGGCGCCCTTCGAGCGCGCGGCGGGCTTCGCGGCGGGCTGCATCCGAGGCCATGGGAGCGCCCCGGCCAGGCGGAGCCCGCGCAATAAACTCCAGCCCGCAAGGCCGCTTCCCCAAGGTCCCCCGCCCCGGAGCGCGCCCCTTCCGTCAGCGGAACCAGCTCGCCGCCTGGCCGAGCGCTTGGACGTCGAGTCGGCGGTGAAGGGGCGGCGCGGGCCTCGGCGGGCCCTTGAGGCCCGCCCTCCGGCGTTCGACCGCGGCCGCGGCGAACTCGTACACGACGAGCGCGCCGACCGCCCCGAGCGACAAGGCGGCGAGCGCAAGGCTCTGCGACGCGTCGACGAGCCCCGCGGACTGCAGGATCGTGCGCGCGTTGAGCGCCACGAGGAGCACGCCCACCACGACCCCGAGGCGCGGGGCCGGCAGGCGGGCCGTGATCCAGGCTCCGGCAGGCGCGCACAGAACGCCGCCGACGGCCACGGCCGCGACGAAGCTCCACTGGTAGCCGGAGGGCCCCAGAGTTGCCAGGAACGTGACCGTGATCGCAAGGGTGACGAAGAACTCGGCGAGGTTGACCGTCCCGACGGCGCGGCGCGGCTCCACGCTCGACCCCAGGATCAGGGTCGGCGTGGCGATCGGGCCCCAGCCGCCGCCGCCAAAGGCGTCGACTGAAGCCGCGGTGAACCCGAGCGCCGCGATCCGCCCTCGAGAAGCCGGGACCTTGGGGCGTTCCCCCGTCCCCTGCTTCACGAACCGCAGGACGATGAGGACCCCCAGGCAAAAGAGGATCGCCGCGACCAAGGGCCGCGCGAGCGCCGAGTCGAACCCGGACAGCAGGAAAGCGCCCAGCACGCCGCCCACGACGCCCGGCAGCGCGAGCGCCCAGAGGAGCTTCCGGTCGACGTTCCCGAGCTTCAGGTGGGACGTCCCGCTTGCAAGGGAGGTAAAGACTTCGGCCCCGTGGACGGACGCCGAGGACACGGCGGGCCCGAACCCCGAGGCGACGAGGATTGTCGATCCCGTGACGCCGAAGCCCATCCCGAGCGAACCGTCGATGAGTTCGGCGGCGGCCCCCGCGAGCGCAAAGGCAAGCAGGCCCCACACGGGCTAGTGCCTCCGCTTGGGCCTGCCGGACTTCGATGCCGTGGCCCCCGCAAGCGCGACGAGGACCTTGCCGTCGCTAAAGAGGATCCACCGGATCCGGTCGCCGTCGCCAAGGTGGAGGTGCTCGACGATCTCCTTGGGGACGGTGGTCCGGCGCCGCGGGCCGCGGATCGTGAGGCTCGTTTCCGAAACAAAGGCGATGTCGTCCAGGTCGACCTGCAAGGGGTTCCCCTCGGGGCTCGCGCCCGCGTTGATTATTGGTGTCATACCAACATATATTGGTATCGCACCAATATGCAGAAAGGTGGCCCCGCGGGAACCCTTATGGGGCCCCGCGCGGTGGCCCCCGCGTGGAGCGAATCCCGATCTTCCGCCCCTGGTTGGGGCCCGAGGAGAAGGCCGCGGTCGCCCAGGTCCTCGATTCCGGCCGCCTCCAGCAGGGGGAGCGCGTCGCGGCCTTCGAGGAGGCGTTCCGGAAGGTCTCGGGGACCGACCACGCGGCCGCCGTCGCAAGCGGGAGCTCGGCGCTCCATCTCGCCCTCCACGCGCTGAGGCTCAAGCGCTCCGCGTACGTGCACAGCTCGCCGCTCACCTACGTATCGACGGGGTCGGCGGTCGCCCAAGCGGGGCTGCGGCTCTCGCTCTCCGACATCTCGCTTGCCTCGTACAACCTCGACGACGACCACGTCGAGCGGGCCCTTGAGGGCGACGACGCGGCGCTCCTGCCCGTGCACCTCTACGGCCTGCCCGCGCCAATGGACGGGCTCCTCGAGATCGCTGCGCGCCGCAGCCTCAAGGTCGTCGAGGACTGCGCGCAGGCGGTCGGTGCGCGGTACAAGGGGCGGCCCGTGGGGTCGATGGGCGACCTCGGCTGCTTTTCGTTCAACACGATGAAGATCGTCACGACTGGCGAGGGCGGGATGGTCGCGACGAACGACGAGAAGCTCGCGGCGGCCGTGCGTGTCGCGCGCGACCTCGGGCGGCGCGGGAAAGGCTACGAGTTCCAAGAAGTCGGCGGGAACTTGCGGATGAGCGAGGTCGAGGCCGCAATCGGCATCGAACAGCTCAAGAAGCTTCCGGCGTCGCTCGAGCGGCGGCGCGCGAACGCGGCCTTCTATGCGGAGCGCCTGAAAGACCTGCGCGGGCTCGCCCTGCCGATGGAGCCGCCGGGCCTCGAGCACGCCTGGTACCAGTACACGGTGCGTGTCCTCGGGGGGAAGCGCGAGGCCCTGCGCGCGCACCTCGACGGCGAGGGGATCGACACGGGCGTGTACTACGCGATGGGGCTCCACGAGCTCGGCATCTTCGAAGGCGTCCGCCACGGGCAGCTCGGCCGCTGCGAGATGGCGTGTCGGGAGGTCCTGTCGGTCCCGGTGCACCCAGGGGTGGGGCTCGCGGAGCGCGAGCGAGTGGGCCAAGCGGTCACGGGTTTTTTCGCATGAACTGGGGCGCGCGGCGGGTTGCTTGCCGCGCCTACACGAGACCGCCTGCAACCTCGAGCCACGCCCGCAGGAGCCCTTGAGGATCGGGGGCGCTCGGCCCGGCATGGCGCAGGTCGATGATCGGCTGGGGGTGCCAAACGGCGGTCCAGCGGTCGCCGTAGAGGGCCTTTAGGGCCGGCAGGGCTGCCCGAATGTCGATGTCCTTGCCGTGGAAGAACCGCTGCCCGTGGTGCTCGAAAGTCCCTTGGGCTCCCTGCATCCGCGCCTCGACACGCAGGCCGATGAGGGGCGTCCCGGCGATGACGGAAAGCTCGGGGACCCAATCGACTTGCGCCGCCGCGGGGACGGCGAAGAAGCCCGCGACCTTCCCGCCGGGGAAGGGGCCGAGAGGCTGGACCACGGAGAGCTCGATGAAACGGGCGGTGAACCCGCGGGCCCGGATGTCAAGCTGCGGCGTCGTCCTGACAGCGGCGGACATCGCCGCCGAAAACCCGATGACCGCGAAGGCACCGAACGCCCAAACGACGAGAGAGCCGAGCGAAGCCTGAGTACCTGAAAAGGCGCCGGGGGCGGACCAGAGGATGCCCAGCCCCGCCGGCAGGAGGCCCAGCACCAAGGCGGCGACGACCCGCCCGTTCCACCCACTGCGCGGCAGGGACCCGCCGTAGAGCCGCTTGCCGAACCGCCGGGGCGCGCGGGGCACGAACCAATAGAAGAGCAAGCGCCCTTGGTCACGGCTGAACGTGGCGCCCCCTCCTCAAAGGGGATGGGCCCGCGCCCGATAAGCCCCCGCTAGCCCGCGAAGCACGCTCAAGGAGGGCGGCCGGCACCCCCACGGTCGATGCTATACGTACGGAGTGCCAAACGGCTCGCAGGCAAAGGGGAATCGCGATGACCGGCGGACTCGACCCCACGCCAGCGCGCCTCGAAGCGGAGCATGAGGAGTTCGCCCGGGGGTTCGCAAGGGCCGCCGCTCTGCCGGACCGCACGGGGCTCGCGGCCGGCGACCTCGACCTCGAGCTGCGCACGCACATCGCGAGGGAGGAGCTCGCGCGCCTCGCGCTCGCCTCGGTGCACTTCGCGCGCGCCGAGGGCCCGCCGCCCGAAACCACGCCCCTCGAGAAGGCGCGTGTGGCGGAGGCGCTCAAGGCCCTCCAAGGGTTTCGCGCAGAGCACGAAAAGCTCCGCGCCCGGGTGGATCGCGCCAGGGCCTTCGCGGAGGAGGAGGGGCACGGGGAGGTCGCCCTCCTTTGCAGGCGCCTCCTTGGCCACATTGCTCTGGAGGATGGCCTCGTGCACCGGCTATCGATGGTCGAGGCGAGGGCGTTCTTGGCGGTTGCGAGGGGTCCTGCGGGCCCGTAGGGCGCGAAGGCCAGGCGAGTTGCGCCTAGAGCCGTCCGTCTACGCCTGCTAAGGGACGCCTTGAAGGAGGAGGCGCATATTTGCTGGCGCCGCCAACCCGCAACGGTCCATCCACTCCCGCCCCCACGCGCTGATCCGGTACACGCTCCGGATGCGGCCATCCACGCGCTCCAAACGGTTCCCGACCAGGGTCGCGGAGGCGAGCGACTTGAGGTGCTGGTCGATCGCGCTTGGTTCAGCGAAGCCGAGGCGGCGGGCGATCTCCCCGTAGGGGAGGCCCCGGGGCTCCGGCAGCAAGAGGACGAGGATCTGTTGGCGCGTGCGGTTGGCAAGCGCTCGCAGGGCGGCCTGGACTGCCTCAAGTTCAACAGCCGCTGGGACTTCTCTCATGGGCCTTGTCACCTGCATTTATGTTTTCATTAATGAATTTATCCGAGAGTAAGTGTGAAACGGCGGAGGCCTGGCGGCGGGGGGATGTCCCGACCGGATGAGAGTGTGAGGGTTTCGTGATGGATATCCCGCTCGCTTCAAGTGCCCCTTCGCGAGACCGCGCCTCGGTCGAATTGCGGCGGACTCGCGTTTTCGTGCTCGGAAGCCTCCCCGACTTCGAAGGCACTCAAGGCCGCAGCAGGGCTCTCCTCGGGCGACTGGCCGATGGCCTCAACCGGCAGGGATGGGACGCTTTCGTTAGCGGCGATCGGCGGAGCGTTGAGCTCGGCGGCGGGCCGCTGTCCCCCCGGAGAAGGACGGAGGTCCTCGAGCGACTCGCAGATCTATCGTTGTACGTGGCAGCCCTGGGCGGACGGGGCGATGGGTGGGCCTCCGAGATCACCGCCATGCAGCTCCTCTACCCGGAAGGGGCGGAGAGGCGCGCTCTGCTCATGGAGCAAGGGTACCCACTCAGCGCAATCCTGGATCCTGGGACGCTTGGCTACCTCGGCGATCCCGCGGTTTTCATCGTCGCATGGGGGGACGAGCACGAACTCCTTTACACAGCCAGCCTGCTTGCACGCCACGTCGCCCGTTTTGGATTCCTCCCCTGATTCGGAATTGGGGGCCGCCTCGGGTCGGAGGCCCTTGTGTGCCCGCATCACGTCGTCGAGCTCGCAAGCACGTGCTCCGCCTCGTCGCTCACGTCGACGCGCTCGCGCATGCGCTCCTTGATGTCCGAGGCGCCCGAGAAGTCGTTGATGAGGATCGCGCCGACAATGCGCCCCTGGAAGAGCGTGAGGCCCCGGTAGATGCGCTTCGAGGCGTTGACCACGGCGACCGTGTTGACCTCCGCGCCGACCCGCGGGGCGCCGATCAGCATGCACTTGAGGTTGAAGTGGGTGAACGAGTAGAAGCCCACGAACTCGAAGGCCTGGCCGACCCCCATCATGTTGAGGGCGGCCGTCTGGCCCATCATCCGGGCGCTGGCCCAATTGCCCATGACCTCGCGGCGCCCCGTGAGCACATCGTTGTACTCCGCGCAGTCGCCCGCCGTGTAGACATCGTCGAAGTTCGTCTTGAGGAACTCGTCGGCGAGGATCCCCTCGTTCACTTCGATGCCCGACCCCTCGAGGAACCTCGTGTTGATGTCGAGGCCGATCCCGACGCCGACGACGTCCGCCGGGTACTCCTGCCCCGTGCTCGAGACGACGCCCCGGACGCGGCCGTCCTTGACCTTGAGCTCGGCGGGCGCCTCTCCGTGACGCAGGTTCACGCCGCCCTCCCGCATCCCGTCCTCGACGATGCGCGCGGCCCGGGGCTCCATGTACTTGCGCGCCCAGTGCGTGCCGCGGACCAGGTAGGCCGTCTCGAGGCTCCGCGCGGTGTAGGCGCGGGCGAGGTCGATCCCCAGGAGGCCCGCGCCGATCACGACGGCGGACTTCGCGTCGGCAAGGTCCACATTCATCGCGTCGGCGTCGCGGATCGTCCACAGGTAGTGGACGCCGCGGGCCTCGGCCCCGGGCACCTTGAGAGGGGTCGGGGTGCCGCCCACCGCAAGCAGGAGCTTGTCGTACTCGAGGATCCCCTTGTCCGTGACGACCATCCGCGAGTCGGGGTGGACCCTCGTGACGCGCGTGGAGAGCTTCAGCTTGACCTGGTTCGACTTGTAGAATTTCTCGTCGATCATGAGGTCGGCGTGGGTCATGCCGCCGATGACGTACTCCTTGAGGTTGATGCGGTTGTAGAGGGCGTACTCCTCCTCGGTGACGATGACGATGTCCGAGAAGGGGTCGCCCTCGCGCAGCATCTTGGCGGCGCTGTGGCCGGCGATGCCGTCCCCGACGATGACATAGCGGTTCGTGCGCGCCAAGCCTTCTGCCGCAAACGCCTGGGGGGGCGCCTGGGGACGGGCGGCGCAAACCTGTCCTGTTTTCTTAAACATTTGGCGTTGGGGGGCGCAAAAACGCGGGGCTCTAGCGACCCTTCGGGCGGCCGGGCGGAAGGGGTGGACGAGTTCCGGGACGATCCTGGAAACTTCTTTTCCCCCTTGGACGCCCTCCGGCCTTGGGTAGGGCGCATCGAGGCGAAGGCGAGGCCGAGGACCTGGCCGTACACGTGCGGGATCAAGGACACGGACGCCTCGCTCGTGATGGTCCGGCGGGCGGCCGTGAGCCCGGACGAGCTCGCGTCGTTCGTGAGGAGCGTGGAAGAGGACCTCACGCGCCAGGGCCGGGCGAGGCAGGGCCCGCCGATGGTCGTCGTCCGCAAGACGGCGGGGGAGGCGCCAGAGGCCGCGCCTCGCTTCGAGGTGGCCGTCTGGGTGCCCGTGGCGCCCGGGACGTCCCCGCCTCAGGGGTTTGAGGCGAGGAGCCTGCCCGGAGAGCCGGTGGCCTATACGGTCCACCACGGGCGCGCGGACGGCTTGGGCGCCGCGGAGTCCGTCCTTGCGGCCTGGGTGCGGATGAAGTCGCTCGCGTTTGGCCTGGAAGTGCGCCGGGTCTACCTGAAGCGCGGCAAGAACCCGCGGAAGGACGTGACGGAGGTCCAGATTCCCCTCTCACGCTAGGCGGAAGGGCGCTCGGGCGCGGCGCCCCGCTCACCCGACACGTGGGCGCGCCTTGCCCCCTCGGCCGCGCGCCGGACGGCCGCATCGAGGCCTTCGTGAGGGTCGGGCGAGTGGACATCGACCGTGACGGCGCGCCGCAGGAAGGGGGCCTCGAGGGCGCCCGCGGCGATCGCGAAGGCCCCCTCGCGCTCGGCCCACACGCCGGCGACGATTGCGTCCTCCACGGTGGGGGCCGAGTACTCCTTGACCGGCGTGCCGGTTTCCTTGGCGATCCGGTCGCGGTCGAGGCGAGAGAGCGTCGATGGCGGGGCGACCACGGCGACGAAGCCGTTCGCGCGGCCGCCTTCGAGGGCCACGATGGCGCGGACGCAGAGGCGGACGGTGCGCAGGTTCGGCTCGTGCTCGCCGGAGAGGAGCTTGTAGATCGTGGGCTGGGGGATCCCCGAGGCCTCGGCGAACTCGACGACCGAGACCTTGAGGTCTTCCTTGAGGACCGCGCGGAGCGTCGCGGGGAACGCGTCCGCGTCGTCCATCATGGCCCTCATGAGCTTGTGGACGGCGCCCATCGTCGCGGCCATGGGGCCGAAGGCTTAAAGGCTTCTGAAAGGGGGCCGGCGGGCCGCTCAGGTCGAGCGGCCGAGGAGCCGGGCCTTGAGGGCGCTGGCCACGGCGCGCCGCGGGGCGTCTTCGCCCCACGCGCCGACCGCGCGCAGGACGCCCGCGCGGTCGGCCGCGGCGAGGTTGACGAGCGCCCGCACGACGGCGCGCGTGACCCTCGGGCGGAGGTCGGCGGCGAGTTTCCGCAGGATCGGGAGCGCTTCCTCCCGGTGGCGCCGCGCCTCCGCCGCGCAAAACGCCGAGGCGACGTTCCACCGGGTCCACTCGTCCGGTGCCTTTGCCCAGCGCGCGAGGCGCCGGAGCGTCGGAGCGGGCGCGGCGCGGAGCAGGCCGTCCCCGACGGCGAAGGCCCCAAAGTTGCGCCGCACGTATTCGTCGGAGTCGGAGGCAAGGGGCTCGAGGAGGTCGAGGAGGGCCTCGGCATGCTCGGGGATGATCCTGGCAGCGAGCTTCACGGCGACGACCGCCGCGCGCCGGCGGTTCGCGGAGCGCGAAGCGGCCCACGACCTCAGCACAACGAGGAAGGCGGCCGGCTGGCGCACGAGGAGGCGCGAGAGGACGGCCGCAGCGGTCTCGCGCACCTCCCAGTTCTCATCCTCTGCGCAGACCTGGAGGACGCCAAGAACCTCGGCGGGCCGTTTGCCAAAAGCGTCCGCATGGAGCGCGCAAAGCTGCGCGGCAAACTGCTTGGCGATCGGCTCGTCGCGCCTGGCAAGCTCGACGGCCCACCTGATTGCCGCGTCGCCGTCTTCAAGTTCGGCCTCCGCGACCTTGTAGAGGGCGAACTTGTGGGCGCCGCGGATCGAGCCCGCGTGCGGCGTGACAAGGGGCGTAAGTGCCCGCATGAGGGCGTCGGCGTCCCGCGCGCGGACCGCCGGTGCGACCTTGTAAGGAATAAGGAGGGAGCGGGGTGCCGGCGGACGGCGGGTGGCAGGCCCTGCGGGCATCGCCCCTTTGAAGGGCGCTCCCCCCTTAAGTCAACCTTCGCCGCCGCCCATGAGGGGTGGCTCGAACTCCTGGTCAGGGGGCGCCTTCGTCTTGCGCTTCGAGCGCGCGCGCATGAAGAGCGCACCCCCCGCGGCCGCTCCGATGACCGCGCCAAAGAGGAGGAGCGCGCCGAGGTCGCCGCCCGGGAAATCCGCGAAGAAGCTGCCGCCCGCAAGGTCCATCCGCAGGGCGCTCGAGTTCGAATTGCCGGCGGTGTCGGTCATCACGACGGTCACCGTGACGCCGCCGACCGCGAGGAAGCGGTGGGTGACGCGCGAGCCCGAAGCGACTTCGCCGTCGCCGAATTGCCAGGTGTACGTGAGGGGCGTGCTGAAGTCCTCGCCCACCACCTCGAACACGACTTCATCCCTCACCGTGGCCGGGACGACGATGTTCTCGCCGGCGGCGATCTCCTGCGGTTCGCGGCCGGGGACGATGACGCGCAGCACGACGAGCCGCGGGCCGTTGCGGTCGCGCACGTCAAGGGCGACAGTGGTGTTCCCGCAATTTGCCGTGGCGTCGCAGAGGCGCAGGGTGACGTTGTGGAGGCCGGAGCCTACAAAGGTCGTGGTGAGCGCGGGCCAGGCCGTGCTGTTGTGGACCTGGCCATCATCGACCCATGACCAAAGGGCCGTCGACGTGTTGAGGCCCGCGGGGTCGCGCGATTGGGACGCGTCAAGGGTAAAGGGGAATCCGAGGTCGGGCTGCCTTGAAAACCCGAACTCAACGTCCGGGGGCTGCGTGTCAAAGGCGACGAAGTTCGCGCTTGCAAAGGCCGTGTTGCCGGCTCGGTCGCGCAGGGTAATCGAGAGGAGGAACACGCCGAGCTGGTCGACCGGCACCACGAACGAGAGGGACGGCGACGAGCCCGTGAGGTGGAGGCCCGAAGGCCCCGCGAGGTCCCAAAGGACCTGCGCCCCCGCGGGGAACTGGGGGTCGTTGTCGCTTGCCCCCACGAGGGAGACGGAGAGATTCGAGCCGAGCTCGGGCGCGCCGAGGGCGACGGACCCGGCCGAGGGCGCCACGCGGTCGCGCACGAAGACGGTGAACGCGTACTCGTCGACGGCGCCGAAGCTGCCGACCACGCTGAGGTGCACGGAGAAGTTGCCGGTGAGGTTCGGCGACCAGAGGAAGAGGGAGCCGGAGCCCGTGTCGTTGGCAAGGGGGACGTCGATGATCCAGTAGACCTCGCCGAGGAGGATGTCGTCGAAGGACGCAGAGGCGTTGAGGGGCCCCGGGAGGCCGACGTTGAAGACCGGGGGGGGCACGACCACGGCGGCGGGCCCGTTGTCGCGCCGGGCGACGAGGGGCTTGGCGTCCTGGCCCGTGCCGTCCGAGAGGTTGTAGGGCACGTCGAAGAAGGCGTCGCCGTTGACGTTCGGCGCCACGAAGCCCGACCAGAAGTTCCCGAGGCCGGGCTCGAAGAAGAGGAAACTCGGCGAGGCGGGTGCGGAGGCGTGCGGCCCCGTGTTGTCGATGAAGGAGTTGCGCGAGGCGCTGCCGGTCGTGTTGCGGGCCAGGAGCCCGAAGGAGGCCGAGCGGCTGAAGGCCGAGTCGACGGCCGTGGCGCCCGCGCAGTCCGTCATCAAAAGCCCGGTCCCGGAGAGGTCGGTGACGAGGTTTTCAATGAGGGCGCCCTGGACGCGCGTGAGGTTCACGGCGGCCCCGGCCGCGGTAATCGCGGCCGAGCGCACCGTCACATTCGAGGCGCCCACGACGCGGATGCCGTCGCCGCCCTCGGCTTCGATGCGGATGTGGTCGAGCAGGATGTCCTGCGCCGAGGCGAAGAAGGCGCCCGACTGGACGACGATGCCTTCGCCGACGCCGCGCGCGGTGAACTGCCGCACGGTGAGCCCCCTCGTGCCAAGGGCCGTGAGCCCCACGTCGGCGCCCTCGACGAGGACGCGCTCGACGCGCACGTTCGAGGAGCCGAGGATGTAGACCCCAACGCCCCCGAGCCGCATGTCCGTGAGGTTTGCGCCGCTCACCGACGAGATCACCACAAGCCCGGCGTCGTCGAAGGCGCCGACCTCGACGCCCGCGGCGTTCGCGATCCAGAGGAAGGGCTTGCCCTCCAACGTGTTCGAGCGGTCGGCGTCGGCCGTCGGAGGGGCGCTTTCGGGACCAAAGGCGAGCGCCTTCGCGCAGGAGGTGAGGAGGTTGCCGCGCAGCAGCGCGTTCGTCACGTTGTTGAAAAAGAGGCACGCGCCGCCGGGCGAGGTCAGCCGGTTCGAGCCGAGGAACGCCGCGGACGACGCGTCGAGGCTGAGCGCACGCAGGGTCCCCTCGAGGCGGCTGTCGCGAAGGCTTAGGCGCGCCGTGCCGCTCTGCTCGAAGGCCGCGCCGCCCGTGCTCGTGAGCGTCGCGTTGTGGAAGAGGAGGTCGGCGGAGCCCGCGCCTGTGACCGACGCGCCGGTTGAGGCGATGGTGAGGGGCCCGAGCACGGAGGCGCGAAGGAGGTCCGTCCGGATCCCGACCGTCACATTCGTGGCGGCGACCCTCGAGACGGCGGCGCCGGGGACTGGAGCCTGGAACCAGAGGCCTCCGCCGGTGAAGTTTGAGAGGGTCACATTGTCGACGAGGATATCCGCCGCGCCCCGTTCGATGAGACCCCACCCCGACCCCGACATCGTGGAATCCTTGAGCAGCAGCGAGGCCGTGTCGTTCGTCGCCACGCACCAGGTCACGCACCCCGCGAACTCGGCAAACTGCGCGTCGAGGGTCGCGATGCCGAGCATCGTGACGGCGGCGTCGGCGTCGAGGATGCGCGCGTGGCGGATCGTGAGCTCGGACCCGTTCTGGAGGACGAAGCCGCCCCACGTCGAGCTGTTCCCGCCCACGCGAGCGCGCACGACGGCCGGCCCGAGCCCCGAGCTTGTCGCGGAGACCGCGCCGCCGTCGCCGATGATGCGGGCGCCGTTGTCGACCTGGAGGTCGACGCCGTCGCTGATGAGGACGAAGCCGCCGGGAAGGACGTGGAAGTCGTGGTCGAGGATGTACGGGGACCCGCCGACCTCGAGGATCAGGAGCGTCGAGGTCGTCGAGTTCGTGATGACCGTGTCGGCAGAAACGGGGCCGGCCGCGAGCCACAGGGCGGCAAGTCCGACGAGCCCCAGCGTGGCGGGGATTAGAACACCACCGGGTGTCCGGGAGTCGCGCTCGCCCTGTGGCGCCATCGCGCCAAGACCCCTGGCTGGGCTTTTAAGAGTAGGGGGGTGGGACGCCCGAAAGCGCTGGGGTCAGTGGGCGGCGTGCCCGTTCTCGATCGGGGGGAGCCAATCGAGCAGCTTGTTGAGGTCGTCGAGACGTTCGGCCGGCTTCGTCGCGGTGACCTTGGGTGGGCCGGGCGGGCTGTAGAGGACGGTCGCCACACCGGCGGCTTTGCCTGCGCCCATGTCGGCCTCGCCGTCGCCGACGATGATCGCGTCGGAGGGCTTCATCCCGAACTTGGCAAGGGCCTTGTGCACGGGGATCGGAGAGGGCTTCACGGGGTCGCCGTTGTTCCTGCCCACGACGAGCTCGATCGGCGGGAAGCCGAAGCGCTTCAGGGCCTCGGCAATCGAGCGGGGGTTGTTGTTCGAGACGATGGCGATCTTGTAGCCGCGCCGGATGAGTTCGCCCACGACCTCGGGGGCGTGGGGGAGGGCGTGGGAGTTCTCGAGCGCGCCGTTTTCCGTGTCCTCGACGAGCTTGAACGCCTCGTTGCGGAACGCGGTGGCTTCGTGCACCTTCCCTTCGTCATTGAGGGCCTTGAACGCCTGCCCGATCCCGCGAAGGACCCACTTCTCGTCGAAGGGGACGCCGTACTTGGAGGCGACGGCCTCTACGTTGACGCGGAGCGCCTCCCAGTCGGCCCCCAGGTGGATGAGGGTCTGGTCAAAGTCGAAGAGAACGACCTTGACGGCCTTGGGGAGGGGCACAGGGCGGGCTAACGGGGTCTAGTATCTGAACATGTCGGGCGCAGTGGCGGGGAAAGTGACGCCTGCCCGAGGGGCGAAGGGGGCGACCCGCGCCGGGGGGGACTACTGGGACTGGGCCCGGCCTGGGGCCTTCCGACCGGCCAGGGTCTTCCTCGGCACCTTCCGCCCCTCGCCCACCTCGGTAAGGACAAAGTACACGTCCGTCGGCGAGATCTTCGCCTTCCTCAGGAATTTGAGCTTCACCTTCTGCCCGATCCACGAGAGGTCGGGCTTCTCCGGGTCGACGCCGAAGAGGCGCCCGAGGAAGAGCGTGTCGACCCCCGGCCACTCGATCATGACGAGCACGTAGGGGCACTGGTCGAGGAAGGCCTCGGAGCCGAAGTAGCACACGGTGAACGAGTGGATGACGGCTTCCTTGGGGAGCTCGACCCACTTCATCTTCGTGCCGCACTTCATGCAGTGGCCGCGCGGCGTGCCGGGCGCCCACTTGCACCGCGGGCACCTCGTGGAAAGGAACCGGCCGTTCGTGAGCCCCGCGAAGAAGGGCGAGTCCTGGCCGTAGGAGTGCACGTAGACGATGTTGTAGGGCTGCTTGACCACGAGCGGCGACATCTTGTCGAGCCCCGCCAGGTCGAGGGGCATCGGGATGCGGAAGACCTGGCCGGCCTCCATTGTCTCTTCGACCTTGGTGGGGAGCTTCGCCATTTCAGTGCCTCCTTTCGAGGACGCTTACGGTCACATAGGTCCCCGTCCCCGCATGGCTGTGGATGAGGCCGCGCTCAGCGCGGGGAACCTGGAGCTTGCTGTTGCCGAGGTGCTGCTTGATGCGCCCCTGGAGCTGCCAGAAGGCGAAGACGGCTTGCATGAGCCCGGTAGCCCCGACGGGGTGGCCGCACGCCAGCAGCCCGCCCGAGGGGTTGACGGGGATCTGCCCCGGCTCGTCGGTGAACTCAAGGCCGTAGTCGACGCCCTTGAGGAAGGGCGCCCCAGACTCGACGAAACGGCCGCCGTCGCCGTACTTGCAAAGGCCCATGTCCTCGTACGTCTGGATTTCCGAGGACGTGTACGCGTCGTGGAGCTCGATGAACGAGATGTCGTTCTTGGGGTCGGAGATCTTCGCCATTTCGTAGGCTTCCTTCGAGGCCTGCCGCCCCGCGCGGAAGCTGTGGATCCCGGGGTAGGCGAGCTTGCCGCCCTTGAACTTCGTCCCCACGTAGTCGGACGCCTTCTCGTGCGGCAGGAGGATGACGTCGCCGTGGGGGCGGTCCGCCATGCGCATGGCGTCCGTTCCGCAGCCGACACCCGTGACTTCGACCGGCCGGTCCGAGAGCCTCCAGGCGGTGTCCTCGTCGCAGAGGATCGCGACGGCGGCACCATCGGACATGGCGCAGATGTCGAGGCGCGTGAGCGGCCATGCGACCATGGGGCTGTTGCGCACGTCGGCGACCGTGAGCTTGGCCGCCTGCTGCGCGTAGGGGTTGTACATCGCGTTCATGTGGTTCTTGATCGAGACCTTCGCGAGCTGCTCGACGGTCGTGCCGTACTCGTACATGTGGCGCGCGACCATCATCGCGTAGTAGCCGCTGTAAAAGCCGCCTACGGGGTAGTCGAAGGACACATCCGAGGCAAGCGCGATGAACTCGTTGCCTTTCCAGGTCTCGACGCTCGACATGGTCTCCCAGCCGTAGACGACGCACACGTCGTAGCGCCCGGAGGCCACGCCCTCCCATCCGGCCTGGAACGAGAGGCCGCCCGTGGCGCCCCCGCCCTCCACGCGCTTCGAGGACTTCGGGATGAAGCGCAGGTAGTCCTGGATCATCGCGCCGGCTTTGAGCTGGCGCATGAAGTGGTCGGAGAAGTACGAGCCTACAGTGCCGTCGACGTCCTTGTCCTTCATCTTGGGGACGTCTTTGCGAGCGTAGTCGTAGGCTTCCTTGACCATCGGCTGGAAGGTCACGTCCGGGCGCGCTTTCGCGAACTTGCTCACGCCGCCAGCTACCATGAAAACCTTGTCGCCCACGCGTTCACGCTCGAAGTGGGGGGAAATCGTCCGACGGGTATTAAGCCATCGCGCCGGCGGTGTCGAGTGCCTTCCATCGCGGCTACCGCTCGCCCGCCCTTTATCGCTTAAGGGCCCTTTCTATCCGGCGACTTGTCGATGCGTGCAAGTAGACGAAACTCTGAGGCGCCGCAAAGCCGCGAGTAACCGATCTCGGGTCGACCGGTGCTCGTGCCTTGAGCACCTTTCTGATTTCAATGCAGGTCGCGGCGGATGAACCGGCAAAGTACTTGAAGAACGCAGCCCGAGTAATTCCGGCCACCCGGCGATAACGTTTCCAAGCCTTGGCGGGGGGGAGGCGGATGACCACCCCTACGACGAACATCCCGACGATTCCGCGGCGTGACCGGGTCTCGTAAATGAAGACCTTGTCCACGGTCCGTCTGAAAAGATGCTTCCTGAATTCGACTCGTTTCTTTCCGGCCCAGATTGCGGAGGCGAACTCCGGCCTAATCGACAGGAGTACGCTTGTCACGGTCGAGGGTCCCCTTCAGCACCAGCGAATCCCTTGAGGCCCCCTGCGCTCTCCGGCCATGCACAGGCGGCCTCCCCTACCTCTTGCCGTAGCCGCTCTGGCGGATGTACTCCTCGTGGCTCCATAAATACAACACCCACACGCGGGCGCCGCCCGCTTCTCCAACAAGGGAGTAGTAGCCACGCCACCGGTCGGCGAGCTCAAATCGGAAAAGGTTGGGGACCTCACGACCGTAATCCCGTTTCAGGTCGCCCGGCCAGCGATCATGTGCGACCGGATCTCCGGCGAGGAGTGGATTGGATTTCGCCCTGAACTCAAAGGTACGGAGGCTCTTGATACGTGCGGCGGCGCCCCGCCGCTCCGCTTCCGACGATGTCGGCGAGAGGTTTTCCCATGACTTTTTCACGGCAGCCGCGAGAGGCGCGTAGTCGACCCCGAGGAGTTTCGGTTTGGCCATTGGGACGCCCTACTTTCCGCGCAGCCGTTCCATCGTCGCGGCCGACGCGCGGATCCAAAGGACCTTGCCGCCCGGGCCCTCGTCGTAGACCATTTCGTGCTCGGCCATGTAGTCGAGGGCCTCGTCGAGCAGGGGCGCTGCGATCCTGTTGTCAAGGTCTTTCCGAATCTGGTATCGGCTAACCGGCACTGCGGCCTTTCGAAGGACTCCTTCAATGGCTCGGAGGGTGGCGGTCGTGGGACCGCGCGCTACGACGTGGGTTGTTGGCATCGGAAACCGTTTGTCAGTTGAAGTATATCAATTCATCCATTAACGAATTCAGGTATGTGAGGGTCTGCGCCCCCGTGTCGCTAGCCGGTCGCCCCGCCAGGAACCGTAGGACCCGCGGCCGTTCCTACTGACTTCCACGCGAAAGGCCCCGGAATTGACAGGCGGCGGCTCGCTGGTTTGGAGGGGCTCGAATCTCTTGGCGCTCAAGGCCGGCTCTCGGACACTCGCCTTGGATGGTCGTGGGGTTTGCCGGGGCGTCGCCGCATTCCGTGTATCGTGCCCGAACCTGCGGCGCGAAGTTTTGCGCCCGCCAGGGGTGCGGCACCCGCGCCGCCCCCGCGTCCACCGAATCCTCACCTACACACAGGTGACCCACGGAAGCGATGAGCTCCAAGACGATCTCGGTCAGCACGACGATGTACCGCCGGAAGTGCTCGCGCAAGCAGGCCGGTGAGAGCATCACTGACGTGATCGCACGGCTCGTTTGCCAGCAGCAACCGCCACTGAGTCGGCACGCCGGGTCCTGGAAGCCGATGTCCAAGTCGGAGGTCCGTGCTTCCGTGCGCCGGGTCGACGAGCTGCACCACCACGGGACGTCGGAGCGGACGCTGCGATGACGGTCCTGATGGACCTGTTGCGCGGGACGAACCATTCCTGAGGACCCCGGAGCGAGTGGGGCGCTGCGCGCCCACCTACTGAAGTTCCCTCGTCGGTTTTATCCCCGGCAAGACCATCCCGAAGGCAATGCCCCCAATCGCTTCCAGCGTGCTCGATGCCGTTGGGAACACCCCCCTCGTCCGCCTCAACCGCGTCGCGAAAGGCACCGCGGCCACCATCGCCGTGAAAGTCGAGGCGATGAACCCGGGGCGCAGCGTGAAGGACCGCATTGCGCTCGCCATGGTCGAGGAGGCCGAGCGCAAAGGCCTACTCAAGAAAGGCGGAACGATCGTCGAGCCCACCTCCGGCAACACGGGCGTCGCACTCGCCCTCGTCGCGGCGGTGAAAGGCTACAAGTGCATCTTCACGATACCCGACAAGATGAGCGCCGAGAAGATCCGGCGCCTCAAGGCGTTCGGCGCCGAGGTCGTCGTGACGCCGACGGCCGTGCCGCCGGAGTCGCCCGAGTCGTACTACTCGGTGGCCGCGCGCATCGCGCGCGAGACGAAGGGCGCATACATGCCGATGCAGTACCACAACCTGACAAACACGCAGGCGCACTACCGCTCGACGGGCCCCGAGCTCTGGAAGCAAACCAGTGGCAAGCTCACGCACTTCGTGGCGGGGATGGGCACAGGCGGCACGATCTCGGGAACCGCGAAGTACCTCAAGGAGAGGAGCAAGGGGAAGGTCCAGGTCGTCGGCGTCGACATGGAGGGCTCGATCCTGGAGAAGGCGTTCAGGGGCAAGAAGTGGACCTGGGCAGAGACCCGGCCCTACAAGGTGGAAGGCATCGGTGAGGACTTCATCCCGAAAAACCTGCTCTTCGAGTACATCGACGACGTCGTGACCGTGGGAGACGCGGAGTCCTTCCAGATGGGCCGGCGGCTCGCCCGCGAGGAGGGCCTCTTCTGCGGGGGCTCGTCGGGGTCAGCGGTCGCGGGCGCGGTAAAGTACGCGCGGAAAAGGAAACTCCCGAAGCGCGCGCTCGTCGTCGTGCTCCTGCCGGATGCTGGCGAGATCTACCTCTCGAAGATGTTCAACGACGAGTGGATGGCCGAGCAGGGGTTCCTCGAGGGGGGGAAGTAGGCTGGCGGCGAGGCGGGCCCGCAAGGGCCACGAGCGGCGCTTCGCGACGCGCGCGATCCACGCGGGGCAGGCACCCGACCCGCTCACGGGCGCCGTGACGATCCCGATCTACCAGACGAGCACCTACGCGCAGGCCGCCCCCGGCGTGCACAAAGGGTACGACTACTCGCGGACGGACAACCCGACACGCACGGCCCTCCACGAAGCCGTTGCGAGCCTCGAGTCGGCAAGGCACGCGCTCGCCTTCTCCTCGGGGCTCGGCGCAGAGACGACGGTCCTGCTTTCGCTCAAGTCTGGCGACCACATCGTCTCGGCGCGCGATGTCTACGGGGGAACCTATCGGCTCTTCGACCGCGTCTTTGCAAACTTCGGGCTCACGTTCACTTTCGTCGAGACGTCCGACCTGAAGGCGGTTGAGCGCGCGATGACGCGGCGCACAAAGCTCCTTTGGATCGAGTCGCCGACCAACCCGCTGCTCAAGATCACGGACATCAAGGGCGCCTCCAAGATTGCGCACGCCCACGGCGCGCGGTGCGTGGTCGACAACACCTTCGCCTCGCCCTTTTTCCAGAAGCCCCTCGAGCTCGGGGCCGACCTCACGCTCCACTCGACGACGAAGTACATCGCCGGCCACGCGGACGTAGTGGGCGGCGTGGTGGCGCTGAATGACAGCGCGTGGTACGAGCAGCTGAAGTTCCTGCAAAACGCCGCGGGCGCCACCCCGGGGCCGTTCGACTGCTTCCTCACGCTTCGGGGCTTGAAAACACTCGCCTACCGGATGCAGGCCCATGAGCGCAACGCGATGCGGGTCGCGCAGTTCCTTACCGGCCACCCGCGCGTGAAGCGCGTGTACTACCCGGGGTTGCCCTCGCACCCGGGGTACAAGCTCGCCGCGCGCCAGATGAGCGGGTTCTCGGGGATGGTTTCCTTCGAGGTCAAGGGCGGGGTCCGGGAAGCCAAGCGCGTCCTGCGGCGGCTGAAGCTCTTCAAGACGGCCGAGAGCCTGGGGGGAGTCGAGTCGCTTGTGGAGATGCCCGCGATCATGACGCACGCGTCGATCCCGCGCGAGGAGCGGCTAAGGGCCGGCCTCGACGACGGGCTCATCAGGCTCTCGGTCGGGATCGAGGACGGGGACGACCTCTTGGAGGATCTCGCGCGCGCGCTCCGTGGGACTGGCTAGGGGCGGCGTGGGGATTCCGGCCTCGCCCTCCAGAGCCAAACGGCTGCGGCGCAAACGACGAGAGCGCCGATGGCTCCAGAAGCCCAGAGCTGGAACGTCCCGAGGGGCTCGGGGACGATGACCTCGAGGAAGGCCGTGGCGTTCGCCACCGGAGCGCTTTCGGAAGACCGGATCGCGCCAGAGCGCACGGTAATCATGACCGTGTGGCGGCCTGGGGCCTCACCCGCCCACTCGAGCTGCGCGGTAAACTCCGCGCCCATCGAGGTGTTCGTAAGGGAGGAGAGCGTGACCGTCGGGGGAATCGAGACCCGAAGCCCCGCCGGCGCTTCGGCCGAGACGCCGGAGAGGATGGGCTCGCCCGGGCTGTTCGTGAGTTGCTGCGCACGCACGAGGACGAGGGCCGGCGGAGAGCCCGACCCGACACGCACGGACGACGGGGCCGCGTCCACGGACATCGTGCCGTGGAACTCGCGCGCCCTCACGATCGACTGGGCCTGGGCGCGGCAGCTCGTACCGTTGAATTCCCCAAGGGCCGTCACGGTAAGCTGGGCCGGGTCGTTTGCAGGGGTCGCGGCGGGCACGATGACGGTCAGGTTGAAGGTGGCGTTCGCGCGCATGCCTTCCGCGAACGTGGGCGCCGAGGGGTTGACGATGACCGCCCAGTTGCGGCTGAGCTTGGCGTCGAGGCGGACGACACCGGTCCAATTCTCGGGCTTGTTCACCGCAACCTTCCCCTGAAAGGTCACGGCCGCATTCGTTTCGAGAGTGACGCTCGCAGCGCGTTCGGAGGGGGCGAGCACCACGGAGACCGCGCAGCCGTCCTCGACGGCCGCCGCCGGCGGGGCAATCCAGAGTGCCGAGAGCGCAAGTAGCCAGCAGGTCCCGTGGAGGGCCCAACCGGAGGGGCGGTTCTGCGCCCGACCGGGCCCAGCGCCGCGACCGCGCCTGCCCAAGCCTGCGCCCTCCCTCACCGTCGATCCGGCCGCGTGGCCTGCCAGACCCATAGGGCCGCACCGAGGGTGACGATGGCCCCGACGACGGTAAACGCCACCACGGCGCCGTTCATCGGTTGGGGCAGGACGCGCACTTGGATGGTCGTCGAGAAGAACATCCTTATCCCCCCCGGTTCGCGCGTTCCGAGCACGTCCGCAAACACCGTCACGGTGTAGGTGCGAGGGGTGCCGTCGGGCGGGAAGAAGTGCACGGTCACGAGGCCCTGGACGGAATCGGACCCTGAAGGTGAGAGGGCGATATCCTGGGGGGCGTCGTGGGCGACCCCGGCCGAGGTCCGGACGTTGAGGCGGGCCAATGCGGGGCCCGGCGCGTTTGTCGCCGCCGTGAGCGTGAGGTCGACCGTGGCCGCGCCCGTGACGGGGTCGACGTCGGCGGGCTGCGGGCTCACCTTGATCCTGACAGGTTCGAAGTAGGGCAGCGGCGTGACCCGCGCTTGGGCGGAGGCTTCGCCGCACGCAACATCTCCGGCGTTCGCTCGGCCTTCGACGCTAACAAGTCCCGTTCCTGTCGACGGGGCGCCGTGCGGGACGACGACCGACACGTTGAACGTGCCGTTGGATTGTTCCGCCTCCTCGAGGACCATGGAAGCGGGGTTCATGGTCACCGTCCAACCTGTGGAGGCGGTCGCCGTGAACCGGATCTCGGAGGCCATCGAGGGGGCGGCGGTGACGGCGAAGGAGCCCTCGAACGTTGCGTTGACCGGGTCGTCTTCGCGAACCCAAACGTCAAGCTCCGCAGGGGCGAGCGTTAGGGAAAGCACGCAGGTGTCGGCGGAGGCCGAGGCGGGGCGGGGGCCCGAGAGCAAGAGGAGCGCGAGGACAAGCACGCCGAGCCGGGACGTCCCGCTCACGGTCGGCGCCTCCGCCACAGGACGACCACTGCGGCGCCCGCCGCAGCCGCACCCGCGGCGGGGACCCACTGCTCCAATTGGAAGGAAGCTGGCGCGAAGCCGCGGGGGACGATGATCGTGAGCCCGAGCTGGCCGTCCTTGGGGGTCAGGTCGTTGCCCTCCGCGTGGACGGTGATGTTCACGTCGTGGCTCCCCGGCCGAAGGCCCGGTGCGCGCAAGACCACATGGATCGTGCGCTCGGAGGCTTCGGAGAACGTTGCGGGAAAGTCAAGCGCGAGCGGCGCGTCGACATCGATATCCGGGTCTGCGCGGAAAAGGAAAACGACGTGGACGGCCGTGTTCGACCGCACGCGCACGAGGATGTCGAACTCCGCGCGGCCCACGCTGCCCTCGTTGACGAGCGATCCGATGGGGATTTGCCCGGAGAAGGCATCCATGTACGGGCGGACAACAAGGGTCGCGGTCGCGTCGGGCTCGACCGGACACGTGAATCCGCCGAGCGTGACCTGAGCAACGACCCGGACGGTCCCTGAGGGCCCGGGCGCCAAGGCAGGGGGTGTCTCGACGGTCACCTCGAAGTAGGTGCCCGAGCCGGAGTCCACGATCTGGAGATCCGGCTCGACCGTTACCGGCCACCCCGTGTCGGTGGACGCGGCCAGGCGGATGACCGCCTGGATGGGGGGCGGCTTCTGGAAGGTCACAATCACCGTAGACCGCACCTGTGCGCCCTCGGTGGAGGTAACGGCGGCGACCATCTCCGGGCCCCCGAAGGACACCGTCGCTTTGCAGGGGTCCGGCGCGGCAGCCGCCGGCCCGGTGAGTACCGCGAAAAGGGCGAGCAGCCCTAGGGCCGCCACCGAAAGGGAAAGACCGCGCATCGTCACGGCTTCCTCCGCCACCAGAAGAAAACGAACGCGCCCGCGGCCGCCGCCCCGGCTGCGCCAACCATCACGACGGGCGAGGACAAGGCAATTCCGATCCCTTCAGGGACTGTGAGGGGCGCGCGCAGTGTGGCGTTTTGCGAGAGGCCCTCCTGCGTGGTGCCGCGCACCTGCACGGTAATCTCGTACGTTCCAGGGCCGAGGTTGGGGCCGGAGAGCTGGATGGTCGCCGTCACGTTTGTGGGGCCGCTACCCGGGGGCGGAAGCGCGAGCGCTGTCGGGCCGCGGAACGATAGGCCATCGGGGCCTTCCACCGTGACGCTGAGGCTCACGGGGACGCTGGCGTTCCCTGCAATCGTGAGTTTGAATGATTCGGTGCCCCGCTCCAGCGCAAGTTCCCGAGGGTCCATGCGCGCCGTGAGCCCTTCAAAGTAGGGCCGCGGCTTGATGAGGCCGGTTTCTTGATCCATGCACTGAATCCCGCCCACAACCATGCGCGCTGTGACAGTGAGGACCCCGACTGGCGTAGGGAGTGTCCCCGCAGGCACGACGCTCGTTACCGAAAACGGGCCTGTGCGCGCGTTGGTCACCGTGATACTCGCGGGCGAGACGGTCGCCACCCATCCCGTGTCCACGACCGCCGTTAGCGTGACCTGGGCCCGCTCGAACGCGAGAAAATCGGCCGTGTAGTTCCCGGAAAACGTCACGGCCACAGGCTGGGTCGAAGTCACGGGCGCCTCACGTTCGCTCGGCTCCAGCGTGATGTCGATTGCGCAGAAGGGCGAAGCGGCCTCGGCCGGTAGCGAAAGACGGAGCGCGAGTACGAGAAACAGGGCGAGAGCGGCTGCGCCAAATCGACCCATTCGAACTCGACAATCTGTTCGTTGAGCGGCCTATTTACCCCTTGTGGAGGGGGCCGCCGACGGCCCCGAGGGTTCAGGGCAAGGCGTCGGTCAATGCGCCCACCAGCTCGCCTTGGAATCGGGCCGCGTGGCCCTCGCCGGCAAACGCCGGGGAGAGCACGACCGCGCGCATGAGGAAGGCCTGGCCGACGCGGGCCCATTCCTCGCGGGCGATCCCGAGCCGGCCAGGCCTGGCGGCCGGCGCGTCGCCGTACTCCTCGCGCGTGAAGGTAGCCGATGAGAGGATGAAACGGCCTCCCTCGCTGCCGACCTCCTCGATGGCGAAATGGCGGAAGACTGCGCGGTTGAATGCGTTCATCCTTGCAAGGCGTCGGTTCGAAGCGGGGTTCGCGGCGAAGCACAGGATGTTGAGGTCGGGTTCGCACAGGATCTTCACGCGGAGCTTGACGCGACCTCGGCCCGACGGCAGGGCGCGCCCGTCCGTGCTGCGGACGGCCGCCGCCAACTCGTCGGCGCCAGCGCGAGCGCGTGCGACGAGGTGGCCGTAGCCCGTGCGGTTGAGGGGCACGCATGCGTGGGCAAGCCAGCAGGCGGCCGCCGCGGCGCCGGGCTTCGTGCCCTCGAGGATGAACCCGCCGATCGAGGACGGCGGGTTTTCGCGCCAGTCCTCGACGCCGCGCGAGAAGTACGGGCGCGGGGTCGCGAGGACGCCGCGCACGACGCCGTCGCGGAAGAGGATCGCGCCGGCAGGGACGGGCACGTACCCGAACTTGTGGGGGTCGACGGTGACGGAGTTACATCCCGGGAGCGCCGCGAGCGCACGCGCGACCTCGGTTGACGGGAACGCCCCGGCCGTCCCCGCCGGTCGCTGCACCTTTGTGAGCCGGCCGCGGTCGTCGCGCAGGAGTGCGCGCGCGTAGCCCCCGTAGGCGGCGTCCGCGTGGACGTAGAACGGTGTCCCCTTCCGCGACTCGCGGGCCTGGACCCGTATGACCTCGTCCACGGGGTCGACCGCGCCCTCAGCCGTCGAACCCACGACGGTGACAGCCGCAAGGACGGCCTCGCCGCCGTCGCGGCACTCGCGGACGCGCGCCTCGAGCGCGCGGGGCTTCATCCGCATTTTCTCGTCGAGAAAAACGAAACGGAGGGAGGCCCGGCCGACGCCGAGCGCCTCCGCGATCTTGAGCCACGAGTAGTGCTTCGTGCCCGGCAGCAGGATCCGCCCGATCGAGGTGACGCCGCTGTCGCCGAGCGAGGCGAGGCCTTCGCCCGCCGGCCCGATGGCGGCAAGCGTCTCGGACACGGCCCGCCTCCCCGCGCGCTCTTCGAGGCGCCCGCGCATGCGGAGGACCTCGGGGACGGGAAGGTTGAGGAGCTCGACCGGCGAGAGGCGGCGGATGTCCTCGGCGCTGCCGTCCGGCAGGCGCACGCGGAAAGCGAAGCCCTTGCGGGTCGCAAGCTCGCGCGCGGCGAAGGGGAACGCCTTCAGGTTACGAGCGGCCCAGAGCCCTTCGAAGTTCGCGACGGTCCCGCCGGAGGTCAAGTGTCCCCATGCCCGCTTGGGGTCGAAACCAACGAGCGAGGCGAGCTCCGCGGCGACCTCGAGTTCGAGCGGCGTGGTCGAGGGGGACTTCTCGGCCGCGATATTGTTTTGGTTGTAGAGGAGCCCCGCAACGTACCCGACGAGCCCGGGGACAAGGACGTCGCTCGCCATGTGGGCGATGTAGTAGGGCGAGTGGAAGGGCGCAGAGGCGCGCAGCCGGCCCTTGAGTTCGGCAAGCGACGCGCGGACCTGCGCGGAGGGGCGGGCGCGCGAGCGCGGCCCGCCAGGGTGTCCCTGCGGGCCCCTTCGCCAACGCAGGTGGTCCTCGACGACATCGGCAAGGAGCGCGTGGAAGAGGTCGTCCCGCGCGCCGTCCGTGCCGAGGAATAGGGCATCGGGCGAGGTCGTCTGGGGCGGGGAGGGCGAGAACTTGGCGGGGCCGACCATTCTGGGAGCCTCCCGCGGCCGCGGAACGTGGGTGACTGTATTTCACCCCTCCCCTCGCGCGCGAAAAGTCTTTTGCGCATCGCCCTCTGCACGGCCCCGGGGCCGCGCGTTGAAGGCTGTGATCTTCCGCGAGCACGGTGGGCTCGACAAGCTCGAGTACGCCGACGTGGAGGCCCGCGCGCCCGGCGCCGGCGAGGTCCAACTCCGCGTGCGCGCGACCGGCCTCAACCGACTCGACCTCTGGACGCTTGCGGGGATCCCGGGCGTCAACGTGCCGCTGCCCCACATCGGCGGCTCCGACATCGCCGGCGAGGTCTGCGCCCTCGGGCCGGGCGTGGAGGGGTGGAAGGTAGGCGAGCGCGTGGTCGTGAACCCCTCGCTCTGGTGCGGCACGTGCGAGTACTGCAAGCGGGGCGAGGAGAACTACTGCCCCGAGTACGGGATCATCGGCGAGCACATCGACGGCGGCTTCGCGGAGCACTTCACGTGCCCGACGAAGCACCTCCTGCGGATGCCGAAGGACACGCCCTACGAAGAGGCCGCGGCCGCTGCGCTCGTGTACCAGACGGCGTGGCGCGCCGTGATGGGCCGGGGCGCACTCAAGGCGGGCGAATGGGTCCTTGTCACCGGCGCCTCCGGCGGCGTGTCGACGGCCGCGATCCAGATTGCCAAGCTCGCGGGGGCGCGCGTGGTCGCGACGACCTCGTCGGAGGCGAAGGCCGGCCGCGCCAGGCAGCTTGGGGCCGAGGCCGTGTTCAACTACAAGACGCAGGAGTACGACAAAGAGGTCTTCAAGCTCACAGGCAAGCGCGGCGTCGACCTCATTATCGACTCGACGGGCGAGGTGAATTGGAAGGCGAACCTGCGCGCGCTCGCGCGCGGCGGGCGGCTCGCTGTGTACGGGGCGACGACGGGCAACAACCCGCCGGCGCTCATCAACATGCTCTACTGGAAGCAGATCACGGTCCACGGGACGACCATGGGGACGGTCGGGGACTTCGAGCATGTGATGGAGCTCGTTTTTCAGCGCAAGCTGAAGCCCGTCATCGACTCCGTGCGCCCGCTCGTGCTCTTCATGGCGGCGCACGAGAGGATGCAGAAGGGCGAGCATTTCGGGAAGATCGTGATGGTGCCGTAGCGGGCCCCGCTACGCGTCCCCGCGGCGCAGGAGCTCGAGGAACTCCTCCTCCGTGAAAAGGTCGTGCCAGCGCCCGGCGCGCATCGCGGCGCGCTCCGCCTGCACCTCGTTCAGCGAGTGGCGCCTTGCCCACTCGTTGGCCGTGAGGCGCTCCGGGCCCTCGTCGAGGGGCGCGTTCGGCGGCGGGGGCGGCGGCGGGGATTGGGCCAGGGGAGCCGCAGCCCGAGCAACGGCGCGCTTGGAAAACCGCCACCCCACGGCACGCCGCCCCCCGGGCCTTCATCGCCCCGGCGGCGCGCGCCCGTGGATGAGCGCGAGCACGCGCGGCAGGGGGTAGAGGTCGATCGGGTCTTCCTCGGCGCCGAGCACCTCGAGCACCGCGCTCCATTTGAGCCCCTGGCGTGGGACCTTGAACGGGTGGATCTCGCGCCACATGTGGTCCTCGAAGGCCCTCGCGTCGCCCTCCTTGGCCGCTCCCTCGTCGACCCGCAGGCGCCACGAGACGTACGCGGAGAGCAGTCGCCAGATGCGCTGGTCCTGCGCCTCGACCCCGAGCTCGTCGAGGGGCTTGCGCGCTTCCTTGTAGAGGCCGCCCTCGAGCAGCTTGTCGACGCCCTCGAAGATCTCGCGCATCCCCGGCTCGAGCGTGCGCACGACTGTGATGAGGGTCTGCCGGTACGCGGGTTCGTCCCCGAGCATCCGGTAGAACTCCTCGTCGAACTCGAGCTGGATGGGTTTTGCCACTTCCGGGTCGAAGCGCTCCTTGCGCTCGAATTCCTCGCGGTAGGCGCGCCGCCACTCCTCGGCCTCCGCCCGGCTGCCTGAGAGGATCGAGAGGTGCGCGCGCAGTTTGTAGTACGTGGGCCCGCGCTGGTCCTTCCAGTGCTCCATGACAAGGGGCTTTGCAAGGTCGAGCATCTCGCGCGCCCCCTTGAAGTCGCCGGCCACCGTGAGGTGCACGCCGGCCTCCATCATCCACTCCATCGGGCGGAACGCGTCCCACTTCTCCTTGGGCCGGGCGAGCTGGCGCGCGACGTCGGCCTCGCAGGAGGCCCATCGGCCGAACGCCTCGATGAAGAGGGCGTCGTCCTTCAAGTCCAGCGAATTGGAAAGGGCCCGCTCGAAGGCCGTCCTCGAAAGCTCGTAAGGGTCGGCCGTCCGGTCTTCGACGAGGCGCCTTGCCCGCTCGCCCTCGGCCATGGCCTCCCCGATGGCCACGCGCCGCCAGTGTGCAGCGCCATCCGCGTCCTTGAGGCGCAGGCGCAACTCGGCGAGGAATTCCGCATCGTCGAGCGCTTCTGCGTGCCGCCCCTCGGCGCGGGCTTTCTCGAGCCGGGCTTTGGCAAGCGCCTCGGCCTTCTCAAGGGCCTCAAGGCCGCGGGCTTCGCGCCCCGCAAGCGCCTCGAGGTCGAAGGCGCGAAGCGGGGACGTCGTGCGCCGCCCTTCGATGAGCCGCGTGCCGGGCGTCGGGTCGCGAAGCTGGGCCTCGCGGTACACCTCTGCCGCCCTCACGAATTCCTTCACCTGCTCGAGGAGCGAAGCGGCCTTGACGAGGTGCTCCGTTGAAGCCCTTGCGTCGACCTCCGGCGCGCGGGCAAGCTCGAGGTTGATTTCGGCGGCGCGGAGGCCGCAGCGGTGCGCCTGCTCGAAGTTGCCGTTCTTGAGGTGTCCCAGCATGTCGATTTCCCAGTCGACTCCGGGGTTCTTTCGCGTGAGGTTGTAGGCGGCCTGGACGGGGTCGAAGCCGCGGTCGGTGGGGATCAAGCGTGGGGTCTCCGGGGGCCGACGAGAGGGCGGCTATAAAGCGATTGGCTCAACGTTCGAAGCGACTTGGTGGGGCCACGGTCGGCGAGCGTTCACGTCTTTTGTTCACCCAGGAATATTGAACAAGATTTTAATGTAGGGTCGCAAGGTGAGTTCGGTGCGTCGGCTCGGCTGGCGGGGGTAGATCCTACGGGCAACATCATGGTCGTCGACGACGAGCCCTACATCCAGGAGCTCTACAAGGCGATGCTGCCCATCGCCGGCCACACGATCGTGGACTCGGCCTACAACGGGCAGGAGGCGGTCTCGAGGTACGAGGGCCTTGAGTCGAAGCCCGACATCATCCTGATGGACCACCGCATGCCCGTGAAGAGCGGGCTCGAGGCCACGCGCGAGATCGTCGCACGCGACCCGGGCGCAAGAGTGCTTGTGATCTCCGCGGACGCAAGCGTCCAGTCCCGATGTTCGATGGCCGGTGCGGTCGGCTTCCTGGAGAAGCCCTTCACGATGGAGGTCCTCTTCAAGACGATCGAGTTGGCGATCCGGGCGCCGACCCTTCACGCCCGCCCGTAGAGCCGTTTCGCAAGACCCGGGGCCCGGGCTTGTTTTTTCCGGGGTTTCCCCCCCGTTCTGGCGAACCTATTTATTCGGAAATCGTGCCTTTTCCCACGCCACGCGCGGTCGCCGCGCGCGGAGTGGAGGCCAGCAGTTGGCGCGCATCCTTGTCGTGGACGACGAAGTCTACCTGCAGGACCTCTACGCGGACCTCCTCGGGATCGTCGGGCACACGATTGTTGACACCGCATTCAACGGCGAGGAGGCCGTGCTCAAGTTCGAGGCGATGGCGGAGAAGCCCGACCTCATCATTATGGACCACCGGATGCCGATCAAGAACGGGATGGAGGCGACCCGCGAGATCCTCGACATTGACCCGAAGGCGAAGGTCCTTTTCATCTCCGCGGATGTGAGCCAGGAGGACAAGGTGCAATCGATCGGCGCCGTGGGCTTCCTCGAGAAGCCCTTCCCGATGGACAAGCTCTTCCGGATCATTGAAGGGGTCCTAAAGGGCAGCGCGCCCGAGGCGCGCGCGCCCTAAGGGGGCGGCTTGGGCGCGCGCCCGCGGATGAAATTGAGGGCGTCGGAGAATGTGGTAAACTCGGCAGGCGGGTCCATCTCGAGGAGCGCCCGCTCGATGAGTCGCCAATCGAACCCGAGCGCCTTGGGGTCGAAGGGCGCGCCGCGCCGCGCGAAATATTCGGACGCCGACTCCGGCCGCTCGCCTTTCGGGTCGAGGTGGAACGCGAGGGAGCGGGCGAGGAGCGCGTCCCGCAGGAGCGCGGCGTCGGCCGCCGCGCGTTCGAGGAAGCCCA
>Ga0209342_10000480_pt1 | contig 46084 bp, 40 predicted proteins | sample RifCSP16_2_FD_184023 | JGI IMG/M metagenome (GOLD analysis project Ga0209342, IMG submission 184023) | Soil microbial communities from Rifle, Colorado - Rifle CSP2_sed 16_2 (SPAdes) (version 2) | ecosystem: Environmental > Terrestrial > Deep subsurface > Rock core/Sediment | place: Rifle...
GGACCTGCCGGGGGAGGGGCAGGGGCACTTCGGGAAGCCTCAACCGCAAAGAAGCACCCCAAGGGTCGCTCAGAGATTCGTTCACAAGGTCTGTGGCAAAGATACCGCCTGTCCCGGGCGCTCTTTCCGGGGTTCGCCTCGGATGCTGTTGCCGCGCGGAGAAGGGGGATGAGGGCGAGGACGGAACGAACAAGTCGCCCTGGGGGCCGACAACTAGGAACCGTCCCCGCCGGACAATCCTGCGGGTCGGAAACGGTCCCGTGGTTCCCTTGAAATCGTAGGTTAAGGCGTCGGCGTGGCACCGGCCGCGCCGGACCAGGTAAAGACACGCTTGATGCTGGCCGCACCGGCCGAAGTGTAAATCGGCTCGCCGCTGTCACGGCTCCCGGTCCGGCGTACGGGCTCAATCCACCAACGCATGACGTGCGGCACAGGATCGGCCGGACGGAACGAGGCCTGGACGATGTACTTCGTGTCGGTTACGTAGGCCTCCAGCCTGACCCGGCCGGAGCCCTCGGTCACATCCTCGGCCAATACCCTGTAAAACTCGTTCTCGCGCAATTGCCCGACTGAGGCCCATTGCAGAGTGATACTGTCTTCTACCAGAGAGAAGGCTGCGCCATCCTGCGGCAGGAGCAGATTCGCCGCAGGATAGGGGGGTGGAGGCGTGGGTGTTGGTGTCGGCCCTGGCGTCGCCCTTCGGGCGCACAGGGGGATCAGCAACACCTGGCCTGTGAAGACCGTCTCTCCACTCATTCCGTTGTAGTCCAGGATCGCCTGCATCTCGACGTTGTAGTTTGTGGCAATACCGCTCAAGGTGTCGTTGGCCACGACGGTGTAGCTGATCTTCTCGCATGCCTGTTCCGTCGCCTGACCGGCTTCGAGCGTCTCGCTCGGCATCGGACTGGCAGTCGGCGTAGGCTGCGGGATCAGCAGCTTCTGGCCGACGGAAAGCAGGCACTGGGTCGAGAGTTGGTTAGTCTCGATAATCGACGCGACGGAAACATCGTAGAATGCGGCGAGCCCCAGGCAGGTATCGTTTGCATTGACGGTGTACTCTATCGGCGGGAGAGGAGTGAAGGTCGGTACGGGAGTGCCGGTGGGTGAGGCGGTTGGGCTCGGCGTTATGGTGGGTGTGATCGTCGGGCTGACAGTCGGCGACACCTGAACCCCGAGGGGGGTGAAGCGCATCGCCGCAAACGTGAGACCGGAGGCCAGGAGAACAAATCCCACTAGCGCCCCCACTGCCGCGGGCAGCGGCAGAGTCAGGTTGGCGGACTCACGCTGCGGGCTCATCGTCGATCCAACCTTGAACACAGTGCCGCACACGCCGCAGCGGGTTGCTCCCTCGGCGAGGCGGCTGCCGCATGTCGGGCATACCCGAAGTACGGTTGAAGCCTTGGGTCGTTTCTCCGTCATGTTCAATCTGCCTGCCTGGCTCGGCGCGCCGCAGCATTATACCAGCGGCACAGCCACGGCCCAACATGCGCGCAAGCGGCGGATGCCGAAGTTAGTGTCCTATTGGGATTACTTCGATCGACGTTGGCCCCCAAGAGTCCCCCCGATAGGGACGTGCGGGTGAGGACAACGCACTCGGCAACTCTGTGTGTCGGCTCGGGCTCTATGGCTCGTCAGGCGCCAAGGCCATCCAGCCCGAGCGCCGGCGCGATCCGACGCATCGAGCCGATGACACGCTCGACGTGCTCCCACAAGTCGACACCCAGCTCACGTGCCCCTTGCTCGATCTCGACCCGGTTGGCACCGGCTGCGAACCGCGTGTCTTTCCACTTCTTCCGAACCGAGCTGACCTTCAAGTCCTCGAGCGATCGCGAAGGGCGAACGAGCACAACGGCAGTGATGAGCCCGGTGATCTCGTCACAGGCGAACAAGGCGCGGCGCATGGCGCTGTCGCGCGGGACGCCTGTGTGCTGGGCATGGCTCAGGACGCATTGGATGATTTCTTCCGGAACGCGGCGCTCGCGCAGAATAGGAGCGCCGTCCTGAGGATGATGCTCGAGCGTCGGGTGGATCTCCCAATCAAAGTCATGCAATAGTCCGGCCAATCCCCAGACATTTGGGTCGCCGCCATGGACCGTGGCGTAGTCGCGCATGGCGGCTTCAACAGCCAGCATGTGGTGGACCAGCGCCTGACTGTGGACGAATTCATCCACAATTCGTAACGCGGCTTCACGTTCCACGACCGGCTCCAAGGGGAGGGTTCGACCCGTCCTTCGCCAGCGTAAGGGGGGAGGCCGGCTTGAGGATGTACGCCTCCCACAGAGCCACCCACGTGGCCGGAACCTCCCTCAAGCGCCAGAAGCTCATGGCGCGTGTACGGTACGGTCGCAGATCGGCGGCGACCCCCACGGCGTGGATCCCAAGGCCCTCACATGTCGCCAGGGCTCGCGGCAAGTGGAACCGCTGCGAGACCAGAAGCGCGCTGGCGATCCCGAAGAGCTCCCTGGCGCGCAGGCAGGTGGCGTAGGTGCGATCGCCCTCTGTGTCGAGGATGAGTGCCTCATCCGGGACTCCAAGAGAGACCGCCAGAGCGCGCATAGCCTCGGGCTCATCGTAGCCTCCCGAGTGGGTCGACCCGCTCATCAGGATCTTCTGGATCTTCCCATCCTGGTAGAGGGCCACCGCGGTCCTGACACGATCGGCCAGAATGGTCGTCGGCCGACCGTCGCGCGTGAGACCGGCGCCGAAGACGATCGCCAGCGGCTTCGACGGCGCAGCCTGAGGTGGGAAGATGGACTGGGAGTAGCGCCAGCCGACGATCCAGCGCGGCAGGGCCAGAGCCAGGGTCGCCAGCGATCCGTAAGCGAGGAGGAGGGGGAGTTGCCTGATGACCAGCCGGGGCACGGCGACATTGTACCAGAGCTTCCCGTTCAAACCGGAAGCGTCGACGACTGTACGAGGATTCGAGTGCGGCGCATCAGGCCGAGCCGATGGCCGGGGGTGGCGACGGTTCCCCCCAAGGGCTGAAGCGGAACCGGGCCGTCACAACATTATGTTAGGGTGTCCCCTCGTTCGATCCCTTACGGGACGTCGGGCATCGAGCAAATGGAAACAGGCGTTGACAAGCGGGTCCCCAAATGCTATACTGCACAGAAAGATCATATTGATATGAGTAATACTACGAAAGACACTCTCCGCGTCTGTACCTCGAGGTGAATATGGCGGCGAACCAGATGACCGAATTCCTGCAGTACTTGACTGACCGGGCTTCCCCAGGACAACGCATTCCCTCCATTCCCGAGCTTGGCGACCTGCTCGGAATCAGCGCTTCCAAGCTGCGCGAGCAGCTAGAAGTGGCTCGTGCGCTAGGGCTGGTCGAGGTACGGCCAAAGACCGGGATTAGACTGCTCCCTTATTCCTTCTTCAACAGCCTCCGCATCAGCCTACAGTTTGCTCTGGCATTGGACCGAAGTTACTTCGATCAAATCGGGCTCTTGCGTAACCATGTCGAGGCTTCTTTCTGGCCTGAGGCCGTCAGTTTGCTCCTGCCGGAAGACAAGGCCGCTTTGCGCGACTTGATCAGCCGGGCGTGGGCCAAGCTCCACGGAGACCCGGTGCAGATCCCGCATGCCGAGCACCGCGATCTGCATTTGTTGATCTACTCCCGGCTGCAGAACGAGTTCGTTGCCGGCCTTCTCGAGGTCTATTGGGAGGCTTACGAGGCGGTCGGCCTCGACCTGTACGCCGACTACAGCTACTTGGAAGAAGTATGGACCTATCACGAACAGATGGTCGAAGCGGTCGTGGCCGGAGATCTTGAAGCAGGGTATCGGGCTCTCGTCGAACATACGGACCTGTTGCAGCGCCGTCCTGGTACAGGCACGAGCGCGCAACCGGCCTTCAATCATCACAATGAGCCAGCAATTGAACGAAGGATGGTAGAGGAGACGTGAACGATGAGCACTCATGAGGTGGCGGCGCTCGAAGCAGGTTCACAGTTGGCCGGTGAAGAGATCGTCAATGATTTTTCGATGGTCGTGGCCACAGTCAATGGTTCGGGAAGCCAGACATCGAACATGGCCATCATCCGGGCTCTTTTTCGGATGGGTCTTCCCATCAGCGGCAAGAACTTGTTCCCCTCCAACATCCAGGGCTTGCCGACCTGGTTCACCATCCGGGTGAGTGCGGATGGCTTCGTCGCCCGCCGTGATGCGACCGAGATCCTGGTTGCGATGAACAAAGCCACCCTCGTCGAAGACCTGCAGAGCCTGGTTCCAAACGGCGTTTGCTTTCACCCCGACGACTTCGAACCCGGTCTATTGGCCCGCCCCGATATCACCTACTACCCGATGCCGGTCCAACAACTCGTCCGCGAAGCAGCCCCGCCGAAAGAGATGCGGGACTACATCGCCAACATGGTCTACGTCGGCGTGGTGGCCAATATCCTGAGGATCGACCTGGGCGAGATCCGGCACGCCCTTGAGACCCATTTTCAGGGCAAAGCCAAAGCAGTGGCGATGAACATGGATGTTGTCGAGTCCGCCGCCGCATGGGCCGAGACCAACTTGACGAAGCGCGATCCGTATTGTGTCCGACGCGACCAGCAGACCGAGGGTCTGATCCTGGTCGACGGGAACACCGCGGCCGCGCTCGGGGCAGTCTACGGCGGCGTGGGCTTCGCGGCGTGGTACCCGATCACCCCGGCCTCGAGTCTGGCCGAGGCGCTGGGCGACTATCTCCCCAGTCTGCGGACCGATCCGGAAACCGGGAAGGCGACCTACTCGATCATCCAGGCCGAGGACGAGCTTGCGGCCATCGGCATGGCGATCGGGGCGGGGTGGGTTGGTGCTCGGGCGATGACTTCCACCTCAGGCCCGGGGATCTCCCTCATGGCGGAGTTCAGCGGGCTGGCGTTCTTCGCCGAGGTCCCGGTCGTGATCTGGGATATCCAACGCATGGGTCCGAGCACCGGATTGCCGACGCGGACCTCCCAAGGCGACATCATGTTCGTCCGCTTCCTCGGGCACGGCGACACCCGGCAGGTCATGTTGCTTCCGGGTTCTCCGGCAGAATGCTTCGAATTCGGTTGGCGGGCTTTCGATCTGGCGGAGCGGCTCCAGACGCCCGTTTTCGTCATGAGCGATCTCGACCTGGGCATGAATCTATGGATGAGCGAGCCGTTTGTGTTTCCGGACAAACCGATGGATCGCGGCAAAGTCCTGACCGCCGACGACCTGGAGAGGCTCGGGTCTTTCGCCCGATATCGGGACATTGACGGCGACGGTATACCCTATCGGACCCTGCCCGGGAATGAGCATCCCCTCAGCCCTTACCTCGCCCGCGGCACCGGACACTCCGAAGAGGCCGTGTACAGCGAACGCCCGGACGATTGGGAAGCCAACATGGAGCGGTTGCTGCGGAAACACACCAACTCGCGGACGATCCTGCCCAGACCAGTCATCGACCTCTCGGCCGGGGCGGAAATCGGCTTGATCGGGTTCGGCACGACCGATCCCGCGATCATGGAGGCGCGCCAGCGATTGCTTGGCAAGGGCGTCGACACGAGCTATCTACGCTTGCGGGCGGTGCCCTTTGTGGAAGACGTCGGAGAGTTCATCGAGGAGCACGACCGGGTGTATGTGATCGAGATGAACAGCGACGGCCAGATGCGCCAGTTGTTGCAGTTGGAGTATCCCGAGCTGGCGGCGAGAGTTCGATCGCTTCGGCGCAACAACGGCCTGCCGCTCACTGCTCGCTGGATCACCGACAACCTGCTGGCTGCAGAGGAGATATAAGATGGCCACCACGACGCTCAATCTCATCGGCCTGGACAAGGCAGGCTACAAGGGTAAGTCTTCGACGCTTTGCCAGGGGTGCGGGCACAACTCGATCAGCAGCCAGATCATCGCCGCTTGCTTCGACCTCTCCCTCGATCCCTCCAAGATCATCAAGCTGTCCGGGATCGGGTGCTCGAGTAAGAGCCCGGCTTACTTCCTCGGGAGATCGCACGGGTTCAACAGCCTGCATGGACGCATGCCGTCCGTAGCCACCGGTGCCGTGATCGCCAATCACAAGTTGAAGGCCCTCGGCGTAAGTGGCGACGGGGACACGGCAAGTATCGGCATCGGTCAGTTTATCCACATGCTGCGGCGGAACGTCCCCATGGTCTACATCATCGAGAACAACGGCGTCTACGGACTGACTAAGGGACAGTTCTCAGCCACCGCCGACAAGGGGCAGGTTCTCAAGAAGATCGGCCGGAATCCCTTCATGCCCGTCGATGTCTGCCTGGAGGCGTTCGTCGCCAACTGCGGGTTCATCGCCCGGTCATTCGCCGGAGACCCGCGCCAGGTCAGGGAGCTGATCAAGGCTGCTTTGACCTTCGATGGCACCGCCATCCTCGACATCATCAGCCCGTGCGTCACATTCAATAATCGCGACGAATCAACCAAGAGCTACGTCTGGGGCAAAGGGCATGAGGAGCCGCTGCACGATGTCACCCTCGTCCCGAAGCGTGAAGAAATCGAAGTCGACTACGAGCCGGGAGAGGTGACTGAGGTCGAAATGCACGACGGCTCGCGCTTGATGCTTAAGAAGCTGGATCGGGACTACGATCCGACCGACCGGATGGCCGCCCTGGCGCTGCTTCACCAGGCCCATGTCGATCAACTCCTGGTCACCGGCTTGATTTACCTCAACCGGGATCAGGAGACACTGCTTGACGTACAGGGAATGGTCGACACCCCTCTTGGCGCTCTCGACGAGAAGGCGCTCCGGCCGTCGCCGGAGAGTCTGAAGGAGATCATGGCTTCGATGAGCTAGCCCTCCCCCACACTTCTTCGGATGAACCCTGTTGGGCTCACTGCAGGGGCCAACCCCCTTCTTGTTCTGATGCCAAGGCTCGGTCTAACGGTGGAACCCGGCTGCGAGCCTCTCAGAGGTGACGCATTGCTCAGAGTGGACCGGGCCGTCGACCAGGGGAGGCGCGGATGTTCGGCCCACATCTTCTGGGGGGTCCATCGTCCGTCAGTCGCGTGACGTAGTTGTATAATGCGGCGACCCCATGATGAGTCAGAAGACCTTTGGACTCCTGGCAGGGCTCGCCGCGGCCAGCATTTGGGGTGGGATGTATGTCGTCAGCAAGATTGTCCTTGACATCATCCCGCCCTTTGCCCTTGTGAGCTTGAGGCTCATACTCGGCGCGGCGTGCCTGTTCGTCATTCTCGTCGTGCAGAAGGGTCTCAGGGCTTCGGCGGCGCAACGCACGACCGCGGTTTTGGTCGGCCTCGTCGGCTACGGGATCTCGCTTGGGCTGCAATTCGTCGGGACGAGAATGTCGACCGCGGCGAATGCCTCCCTTGTCACTTCGGCTTCCCCGGTGTTCATCTTCCTCTTCGGAGCCTGGATCCTCAGGGAGAACATTACACTCGCGCGATCGGCCGCATTGGCACTCGCCACTATTGGGGTGATCGCCGTCGTGGATCCGCGCGCGGCAAACCTCGGCGGGCAAGTCTTCTGGGGGAATCTAGTCCTGTTGGGCGCCGCGATCACTTGGGGTCTATACTCCGTCCTCATCAAACGCGTCAGCACAGTCGTCGGTACGCTCGAGTTGAGTTTCCTGGCCTTTCTCGGAGGTCTTCCGGTGAGCCTGCCGCTCGGGTCGCTGGAGCTGTCGCGCCAGGGCGTGGGCGTGATCAATCTGGCGGTTGTCCTCGGTGTGCTCTATCTGGGAATTGTCTCGACGGCCCTGGCGTTGTACCTGTGGAACAAGTCGCTGGCTCTGCTCGATGCCGGGCTGGTCTCGCTCTTGTTCTTCGCCCAACCCGTTGTCGGGGGCGGGCTGGGAGCGACTTTGCTTCACGAGAGCCTGGGGCCCGGCTATTGGTTGGGCGCAGCGCTCATCGCCGCCGGTTTGTGGGTGGCGGCCCGGTCCGAGGGGATGATGGGGGCCAATCGGCGGGCGGCCCCACAAACCGTCGACGAGGTCTGACGCGTAGCAAGGGGCGGGGTGTATGGCTGGCTTCATGAAACTTGTGGCAGTCTTGGCCGCGCTGGTGTTTGTCCTGACTCTACCGGCGACCATCCTGGCTTTCGACATCGGGCAGGTCCTCTTTTCGGAGGACAGGATTAAACCAATCCTGGTCGACCAACTCGCCGCATCCGACGAACTCCGGCAGACCCTGGTGACCAACTTTCTCTCCGGCTCCGGCGCCGGGCCAACTAACCCCGGGCAGTTCGATCTCGCCCGCGCGGCGAAATCGCTTTCCCCGGGACAGGCGATGGAATTGACCAATCTGCTGCTGCCTGAAGAGTGGTTCCGCGAACAGATCGGTGGGGTTGTCGCCAGTTTGTATGCATGGATCGACGGCGACCAAGCCCGACCTCAACTCACGATCGATCTCCGACCGTTGAAGGAAAGGCTGCTGAACGGTGGCGCTCGGCAGTTGATGCAACTGTTGATCGACTCCTGGCCGCAGTGCCTTCCCGGTCAGAATTCCCAGCTCGAACAGGCGATGCTGTCGAGCAAGCCGCCGCCTATCCTTTACTGCAAGCCCCCGAGCTCATTGCACGACATTTACACGGAAAGGACTTCGATCTGGCTTACCAACGGTGCGCGCGCTATGCCCGAGACGATTTCCCTGGCCGGGGAAGGAGCGAGTGCGTCTGCCGGCCCGGACCTGACGGAACTAAAAGACCGCATTCACCTCATCCGAGACCTGGCGCGCTGGGCGTGGATGATTCCGGCTTCTCTATTTGGAGTGATCATGGCTCTGGCGATCCGATCGTGGCCAGGTCTGACACGTTGGTGGGGGATCCCGCTTGCAGTCGCCGGCATCTTCAGTCTGCTTCCGACCCCGTTTGCCAAGGCGTTCGAGGGCAGGCTCCTTCGCGAGCTGGGTCCCGGGGAGGCCTTGCCGCCCTTCGTGAAGGACGCTCTGGTCAGCGCCGCCGGCGGTATTCGAGTCGCCGTGCTTCAAGCGCTCGCCGCTCAGGCGATCATTCTGGTTCTCTTGGGGGCAGGGCTTGTAGTTGTGGGTTGGCTCTTGGGTCGAAGGGGCCTCGACAGGCGGCCGGTGAGGGTCGATTCCGCGGGCTCAGGTTTCCCGCCCGGATTGGTCGAGCAGCTGCCGGCGTCAGACTCACAGCCGCAGGCCGAGGACCTTGCCGAGCGTCCGACGGGCATCTTCGGCTAGCCGGCCCAGGCCCTGAAACTGGACTTTTGCTTCTAGACGGAAGGGTGGAAGCGCAGCTTCCACCCTTCCGCCTAGAAAAAAGAAAAAGGTATCATCCCCAGCGATAGTTCGCGCCGATGAAGATCAGCTCCTCGACCGCAGCGTGTGCAGGTACGCGAAATTGGCCGGACCGGCCGCCCCGACCGGCAGGCTCGCCACCAGTACGACCTGATCGCCCGGATGGGCCGCCTTCGTTCGCAGCAGATCCAGCTCAACGATCTCGATCATCTGCTCCACCGAATGCGCCATCGGGATGAACCTGGGCGAAACCCCCCATAATAGTGGCAGCTGCCTGTAGGTGCGTTCGTCGGGCGTGTAGCCCATGATTGGGACGTCGGGACGGGTCTTAGACATGAGTCGGGCCGTCGTGCCGGATCGGGTGAACACGGCGATCGCTTTGACGCTGCGGTCGTTGGCCAAAGCCCGGGCGGCGTACGACGTCGCCAGGGCATCATCGGTGGCGTTTCCTTCCGGCTCGTCGGTCGGCTGTCCCCACTCCTTGATGTGCGCTTCGGCGTCCTCGATAATGCGGCCCATCGTCTCGACTGCCTCGACCGGATAGTCCCCGACCGCAGTCTCGGCCGAGAGCATCACGACATCGCTCCCATCGAAGATCGCGTTAGCCACGTCGGAGGCCTCGGCCCGGGTCGGTCGCGGGTTGTGGACCATCGATTCCAGCATCTGGGTCGCCGTGATCGTCGATTTGCGCTGCAGGTTCGCCTGGCGCAGGATTCGCTTCTGAAGCGATGGGACGCGCTCGGCCGAGAGCACCAATCCCAGGTCGCCTCGCGCGACCATCACCCCGTCGGCCTCGTCGATGATCGCCTCCAGGTCCTGCACGGCCTCCGCCCGTTCCAGCTTGGCGATCACCTGAGGAAGAACACCCTCGGCTGGGGACAGGCGGTGGATCGCCTGCTTGAGATCGCCAACGTCTTTCGCCCGACGTACGAAGGACATGGCGACTGCGTCGACGCCGTGCTCAAGCCCGAACTTCAGATCCGACAGGTCCTTCTCCGACGGCATCGAGGCCGATAGACTTGGCTTGGGAAGGCAAACGCCCTGATGAGAAGTGAGATTCCCGGCGACAACGACCTGGGTTTCGACTTCTCCATCGGCGACTCGCCCGACGCGCAGTTCGGGCCGACCGTCGCCCAGCAGGATGCGATCGCCCGGTTCGACGTCTTGGGTCAAGGTGGGATAGAGCACCTGAATCTGGTCTGCGTTGCCTTGTGTGGCCGTGGTGCGCAAGATGAGCTTATGACCGGGAGCAAGGGGTATGGGCTCGGGTACCGACAAGTGCCCTGTGCGGAGCTTGGGACCCTGGAGGTCTTGCAGGACAGTGATCGCTTTGCCGGTCTCGTCAGCGATTTTGCGGATGCGCTCGATCACCTGGCTGTGACCCTCGGGATCGCCATGAGAGAAGTTGAGCCGGGCTATGTCCATCCCAGCCGAGGCGAGCTGGCGAAGTCTGTCCAGATCGCTCGAAGCTGGTCCGATCGTGGCGATGATCTTGGCGTTGCGGGTCACAGATACCGGAGTTCCTTCGCCTGGCGTTCGAGCTCCCCGCGGAATTCGGGGTCGGCGATCTCGATCAGCGCGCTGGCTCGTTCGCGAATCGTCTTTCCGTGCAGCAGAGCGACGCCGTGTTCGGTGGCGATGTAATGGACATGATTGCGTGTCGTCACGACACCTGCTCCGTGCTTGAGCAGTGGGACGATGCGGCTGATCCGGCTTCCGTCCTTCAATGTGGCTGTGGAAGGCATGGCGATGATCGGCTTTCCGCCCTTGCTGCGGGCGGCGCCGTACACGAAATCCGCCTGCCCTCCGACCCCCGAGTAGAACTTCGGCCCAATACTGTCGGCGCAAACTTGGCCGGTCAGATCGACCTCGATCGCCGAATTCACTGAGACCATGCGTTCGTTCTGGGCGATGATGAACGGGTCGTTGACGTACTCGGTTGGATGGAGCTCGATGATCGGGTTGTCGTCGACAAAGCGGTACAGCTCATGTGAGCCGAGGATGAAGCCGGAGACAATCTTCCCTGGATGCAAGGTCTTCTTCTCGTTCGTTATGACGCCCTTCTGGACAAGCTGCATTACGCCGTCGGAGAAGAGCTCGGTGTGCACGCCCAGGTCGCGCTTGCCGGAGAGGTAGTGCAATACGGCGTTGGGGATGGCGCCGATCCCGATCTGCATCGTCGATCCATCTTCGATGAGATCGGCCACGTGCTGGCCGATACGCATGTTGGTCTCGCCGATCTCGGCCGGAGGGAGCTCGGCCAGCGGGTAGTCGACCGGAACAGCGTAGTCGATCTTGGAGAAGTGAATGAAGGAGTCACCCAACGTGCGTGGCATCTGCTGATTGACCTCGGCGATCACGATGCGCGAAGTCTGGGCGGGGGTCTTGGTCAGACCGGCCTCGAGCCCCAGGCTGCAGAATCCGTGCTCGTCGGGCGGGCTGACGTGGATCAGGGCGACATCGAGCTTCAGCGGGCCGTTGCGGAAGAGCAGGGGGACCTCCGAGAGGAGGCACGGGGTGAAATCTGCCCGTCCTTCTTGGACCGCTGGGCGGATGTTGTCGCTGATGAACAGGGTATTGATGTTCAGGTGGCCGCGCATCTCGGGCGCGGCCTGAGGGGCCGGTCCCACGGTCAGCACCTGGATCATCTCGACGTTGTCGAGACTGTCGGCGCGCTCCACGAGTGCGGCCAGCAAGAGCTGAGGTACCGAGCAGTTGCCCGTGAGGAAGACGCGCTGGCCGGAGTGAATGGCGCCGACGGCTTGTTCGGCCGAGACGAATCGCGACTCGTACTCGGTGAGCCAGCTCATTGTGGCCCGCCCCCCAGCCGACTGAGGCGGCGAATTTCGCCGCGAAAGATATTCAGCCCGCGCTCGAGCGACGGACTGGACTGCAGGGCCTCCTCCACACCTTTGCGGGCGATCGCCTCCAGGTAGGGATACGCTCCGTTGAACAGCGCGTGGGTTGCCGTCCGCCCCAGCACGCCGGACATATTGGGCACGCAGTAGTGGATCACACCTTCATCCACGAAGGTCGGGCTGTCGTGGGTGGTAGGGCGGGAGGTCTCGACGCAGCCACCCTGGTCGATGCTCATATCGATAATCAGGGACCTCGGTTTCATGTGGCCGACCATCTCGCGCGAGACGACGATTGGCGAGCGCTCACCCGGGATAAGGACGGCTCCGATCAGGACATCAGCGTAAGCGCAGGCGCGACCCAGGTTGTGCGGCGTCGAGAGCATCGTTACGAATGTGCCCGGCAGCATGTCGTGGAGGTGCTGCAGTTGACGGAGATCGACGTCGAGCACGGTGACGTGGGCGCCGGCGCGGGATAGGGCGCTGGCCGCCGTGCGGCCGACCGTCCCGCCTCCGACGATGACGACTTCAGCCGGCGGGACGCCGGCAATCCCGCCAAGCAGGATGCCCCGGCCCCCGAGATCGTTCTGCATGTGCCGGGCCGCGATCTGCACCGCCATGTAGCCGCCGATCTGGCTTAGGGGTGCCAACACGGGCCGGTAACCGCTATCGTCCTCGATCTGCTCGTAAGCGATCGCCGTGATCTTCTTCTGCAGCAATCGCTCGACCCTCTCCCCACGGGAGGCGGCCAGGTGAAGGAACCCGGCCAGAGCCAGCCCCGGACGCATGAGTTCGATCTCCTCCAGGAGGGGGCGGGAGAATTTCAAAGCCAGATCGGCACGGCCGTAGACCTCCTCGGCACTATAGGTGATTTGCGCCCCGGACTGCGTGTAGTCATCATCGGTGAAGCCGGCACCCTGGCCGGCGCCGCTTTCGACGTAGACCTTGTGTCCCTGGCGAACGAACAAGGCCGCGCCGGCTGGCGGGAGGCCCACGCGGTATTCGAATGATCGGCGTTCCTTTGGAATTCCCACGTTCATGGTCTTGTCATCCGTGGTGAAGTTCTGTAGTGGGCGGAGTTGGCCCCAAGCCCTTGCCCGTCCTCCGGTCCGGCGGAATCCGAGTCGAATGCTGGCCGGAGCCTGTGCACTTTGCTTCCTGCGGCGAGACCCAATCGATCAGTCGGCGCCGCCAGCGGCGTCAGCGCGTGGCGCCACTCGCCTCAGACCTCGGACCGGGAGCCTCGTGTTACTCGCCGGACTAAGGCCCACTCGTTCCGCTCTTGGGACGAGCCAGCAGACGAACCAGAATCGCTTTCTGGGCGTGCATTCGATTCTCGGCCTGCCGGAAGATGACCGAGTGTGGGCCGTCGGCGACCTCATCGGTGATCTCCTGCCCGCGGTGGGCAGGGAGGCAGTGCATTACGATCGCCTGCGGATCCGCCTCAGCAACGAGCCGGGCGTTGACCTGGAAGGGCGGGAAGACCCTGGCACGCTTCGCCGCTTCTTCTTCTTGTCCCATGCTCACCCACGTGTCCGTGTAAATCACCTGAGCCTGGCGGACGGCCGCACGTGGGTCTCGCATGAACCGGAGTTGCGGGCCGTTGGCTCCGGCCTTCATCCTTGCTTGCTCGACGACCTCGGCCGGCAGATCATAGCCCTCGGGCGAGGCGAGCGTGAAGTTCATCCCCAGCAGTGCGCTGGCGCATAGGAGCGACACGGCGACGTTGTTGCCGTCACCGATGAAAGTCAGGTTGAGCCCTTCCAGGGTTCCAAAAGTCTCCAGGATCGTCAATACGTCGGCCATCGCCTGACAAGGATGGTTGAAATCACTCAGGCCGTTGATGACCGGTACGGTCGCGTATCGGGCGAGGTCGAGGATGTGTTGATGTTCAAAGACCCTGGCCATGATGCCGTCGACGTAGGAGGAGAGCACGCGACTCACGTCGGAGATCGACTCACGCTGGCCGAGGCCGATCTCACTCGGAGAAAGGTACAGCGCATCGCCTCCGAGATGGCGCATGGCCATGTCGAAAGAGACGCGCGTGCGAAGGCTGGGCTTCTGGAAGACCATTCCCAGGACTTTCCCCTGCAGCAGTGGCGCGTTGCTCCCCGTACGCCTCTCCTCTTTCAATTCGCGGGCCAGGTTGAGCATATCGAGGAGTTCTTCTCGGTCAAAGTCCATCAGGGAGATGAAATGTTTCATGAGGATTACCCCGTGGGCGGTCGTGTCTGCTCGAATGCGCAGGCAGTATAGCATAGTCATTCGCGGCGCCGGCTTCGGGCTGATCTCACCTTGGGAGAGTAAGGGCGTCTTCGGAGTATCGCCCACAACCCCTATGCCCCCGGCAAGATGATCCAGGGCCACCGGGGGGTAGAGGACGTGTGCCCACCCCGTCCTCCCACGATCGGGAAGACGAGCCAGACTAATCATCCTCATTGATGAGGTGTCGAGTGTACTTAGCGAGAGCGGGGTTTGTGCTCGAGGCCTTCTTCTGGCTCAGCCAGGAGGCTCTTCGTGGGGGATGTCCCATTGACGGACGACGCTAATTCCGTGACTGGCGGGCGGAGCCAGTAGAGCCACCCGCGGCCGTGCGGCGTAGGATGGTCCGGACCTTCCTTTCCAGCCATCACCAGCGCCAGCACCAGCACTGCCGCTCCGATCCACTGCAAGAGGCTCATCGACTCCCTGAGCCAGAGGACCGCCAGCGTCACAGCAACCAGGAGCTGGGCCAGGCCCAAGATGGAGGTCTGCATCCCGCCGATTCTCTTCACGCCGGTGAACAACGTCAGTCGTGAGAGGAATGTTACCGCGGTCAAGGCGATGAGCGGACTGGCCGCTTGTGGGGGGAAGCTCGGAATGGCGGGCGAAAACATCCAGTGAGCGGGGATCACGACGGCGGTCATCGCCAGGAGGGTGTACATGGTCACCGTCGGGGCCGGAGCTTCGTATAGTACACGCTGGTTGATGGGGATGTGCAGTCCATAGAGCATCCCGGCGGCAAGCATGAAGACAACGCCAAGGGGGTCGACCTTCCCCGCTGTTGCCTGGGTGAGCAGGTAGATCGCCGGAATGCTGATGATCAGCCTCAGTAAGGTCAGACGTGTCTGGCGCTGCCCGTCGAGGAAGAGCAGGAGGGCGACGAAGACAGGGTACAGCATGTACAAGAGCTGGCCAAGGCCGGCGTCAACTCGAGCCAGACCGGAGTAGTAGAACAACGATCCCAGGCCATTGAGGGCTCCGGCAGTGAAGCACCCGACAAGCCCCAGAGGGTAGATGTAGAGTCTGCGGCGTTGGAAGACCAACATCACAAGCAGCAGGACCGCGGCCGCGCCGCCTGTCCGGACGGCGACCACTTCCAGCGGCGGCAGGCCGGCGAGGATCGCTTGCTTCCCGAAGATCGGTGTAAGTCCAAAGAGGATCGCCGAAGCCAGAGCCGGGGCAACGCCCTTCCTGCTCGCTTTCCTGGAGCTCGAGGTCATTGAAGATCTCTCAACCCACACGTAACGCAATGGCTGGTCTTGGCGCCCGCAACCGGATCACGAATGAGTTGACCAGGCCTCCGTTCACAGGTATCGCACCAGGCGGCCCGAAGACCGGCTCCTTCAGGCGGATCCAGCCGAGGGACCGGCGGGAGAAGGCATCTCGGGAGTCAGGCCGGGGGGTTGAATGGGGAGGGTGAAAGCGAAGGTGCTGCCTTCGCCGGGGACGCTCTCCACCCAGATCCGCCCCCCGTGCAGCTCAACCAGGTGGCGGCAGATCGACAGGCCAAGGCCGGTCCCGCCCGTCTTGCGGGTCGGGGAGGCATCCACTTGTGAGAAGGGCTCGAAGAGCTTACGCTGATCTTCGGGAGCGATGCCGGGGCCAGTGTCGAACACGGCCACCACGATCTCTGGGCGGCCGGCCGTTTGGATCTTGCGGGCGGAGACGCCTATCTGTCCGCGCTCGGTGAACTTGACCGCATTCGACACGAGGTTTAGGAGCACCTGACGCACGCGAATGCTATCGGCGGTGATCGTCGGCAGGTCATTGGGGATGTCCGTCACGAGCTCGATGGGTTTGCCTTTCACCAGGCCGTCGGCAGTGGACATGACACCGTGCAGCACATCTTTCAGCTCAACATCGGCGAACGTCAACTCCACTTTCCCGGCTTCGATCTTCGACAGATCGAGGACGTCGTTGATGAGGCCGAGTAAGTGCTGCCCGGCGTTGTAGATCGCTTTCAGGTCTTCCTCTTGTTGCGACGTGATCGGGCCGTCGATCCCTTTGAGGATTACGCGCGAGAAACCGATGATCGAGTTCAAGGGTGTGCGCAATTCGTGGCTCATGTTGGCCAGAAACTGCGTCTTCAAGCGATCGGCCTCACGCATTTCGACCAGCGCGTTTTGCGTGAGCTGGTTGGATCGGGCGTCCTGAAGGGCGACGGCGAGTTGCAGAGAGACGGCTTCGGCCAGCGCGCGGTCTTCTTCGGTCCACGGCAGGCCGTCCTCACGCGCATCGAACACCAATTCTCCAAGGTCAATGTCTTGGACGCTGATAGGGACCACTAGTCTGTGGTCTTCCTCGTCTCCGATGGGTGCGGCGGATGAGGGCGCGATCGGTGTGACCGAGGCGCCGTCGTCGAGGAACCCGGTTGCCTCTCCCCAGGTCAGAGCGAGCCTTGGGGTGGCGAAGGGCCCCATTTCCTCAGGAGGCTGCGGGACGGGGACGACGAGTCGCTGCGGCGTCGGTGGTGTCGGGGTCGGGATCGCCACTGGCGGCAGCGGCGCCGGCGCCGGCTTAGCGGGCGCCTCTTCTTCGACTCCCAAGACCAGGAACACGCCGCGGTAGGCCACCTTGCCCTCCACCGGTTCACCCCGCGGAAGGGCATTCGCCACGAGATTGACCTGACGCCCCTGGCTGTCCCGGGCGAGCAGCCGCAGGTTGCGGACCGGTCCCAGCTGGGCCATCGCGCGGTAGAGCTGGCCCGCTGAGTCGGGGGCGATCCCGATTGAATCGACCGGGCGGCCGATCACCTCGCCGGGAGGGAGACCGATCTCCCTCTCGATTTCGGGGCTGACCCAGCGGTAGTTACCGGAGTGGTCGGTTTCCCAAAGCCATCCACCGATCCCCGCCGAGGTTTCGCCTTTGCCCCCCGGGAGCGGAGGCAGTTTGCCCGTTCGAGGGGTGGAGGCGGCCAGGCCCGAGAAGAGGTTCTTAAGCCGATTTCTGAGTTGGTCTGAGGGACTCTTCGGCATAGCTCCTCAACTCATTTGCAAGTTGGCTGTACTGCTGCGCCGCACGGCTCTCAGGCGCGTAGACGGTGATCGGCTGGGCGAAGACCGGGCCCTCTCGCAACCGGGTATCGACATCGATCACGGTCTCAAACACGGCCCGACCGAACGCCCGACGGATCTGATCTTCTAAGGTACGGTGGATCCGGTTGCGCCGGTCGACCATAGTCAGGAGCAGCCGATAGCGCAAAAGAGGGTTGGTCCTCTGCCGGATGCTCCGGACTAAATACAAGACTTCTCGCACAGCGTGCGCCGAGAAGTACTCGCATTGGGTCGGGATGATGAGGAGATCGGCTGCCGTCAGCGCGCATTGAGTGAGCGGTCCTAACGCCGGCGGACAATCCATCATGATGAAGTCGAACGACCTCCCGTCGCTGACTGCGGTCTGGAGAATCTGCTCGTAGTCCTCGCGGACATCAATGTACCGTTCCGCCATCGCCAGGTCGTGATTGGCTGGAGCGAGCACCAGGCCTGCCACGCGCGTCTCGCGACAGATGGCCGCGAGAGACTCATCTACCAGAAAAACGTCGGCGATCGTGCGCTGGAGGCCGCTCGGCTGGAACCCGAGTGACATCGTCAGATTGGCCTGAGGATCCAGATCTATAAGCAGGATCGCCCTGGCATCCTTCATCAGCGCCGCCCCCAGGGAAAGTGCGGTCGTTGTTTTTGCCACACCGCCCTTCTCATTGGCGACGGCGACGACGTAGGTCATCCGCCCACCTTGCCGGTCGTGGCCGGTGTGCCACCGTCGGTCGGTTGGGCAACTTCACCGGCGTCTCGGCCGTTGTGGCCGTCTTCGCCTTGCTCCAGGCCCGTGGCGGACGGTGACAACTGGATCGTGGCGCGCCGAGCGCCGAGCGCCCTCCGCATCTCGCTCACGGCAGTCTGAAGCATGGCGTCGACCTTTCCGCTCCTGCGGATGTTGTTGGTGATCTCGATCACCGCTTCATCGCGGCGCGACCGTCGAACGACTTCTTCGAACAGCCTGGCATTTTGCACGGCCACCGCAAGCTGGTCTGCCAGCGTCTCCAGGACGGCGATATCGTCGTTGGTGAAAGCTAGTCGTTGGCGGTGGTGCACATCCAGTACCCCAATGACGTTGTCACCGATCTTGAGCGGTAGGCACAGCTCTGAGCGGGTCTCGGGTAGCAGCGGATCGGCGACGAAGAGCGGATCGTCAGCAACGTCAGGGATGGCGTAGAGAACGCCGTGGGAGGAGACGACTCCGACCGGTGACTGGGCACCGACCTGGATGCGAAGTCCGCGTTGCTTGAGGGCCTCGGCCGCTTCGCCGGCTGCCTCTTCGAGGAGTGCAGTCCGTCCCTCCGGGTCCAGCATGAACACACCTACTTGGTACAAGCCAAATCGTTCCTGGATCAGTCCCACGGCCCGAGCCAGTAGGGTTTCCGTGTCGAGCGATCCGGTGGCGACGCGGGCGATCTCGGCCGCGGCCTGGAGCTGGGCCGCCCGGCGATTGATCTCCTCCATTAAGCGAGCCTGCTCGAGGGCATCGGCGACCTCGGCGGCGACGGCCCGGACGATCTGTTCTTGCTCACCCGACCAATCACCCGACCTCGGGGACCTGACTTCGAGGTCACCGATGATCTCGCCGCGGAGTTCGATCGGGGCGTGAAGGATGTGGTCGGCGCGATGGGGCGGGGAGAATTCGCCTGCCCTGGCATAGGTGGCTGCAGTCCGCGGGCTGTCGTCTTCCGTCTCGGCCGTCAAGTGCTTCCAGGCTTCCGCCGTCTGCCTGCGGTAGAGCGCGTCAACCTGTTCGAGGCTGGTCTTGGCCTCCTCCAGGAGCCGCCGGTTCTCGAGGGCGACCGCGATCTGTCCCGAGACGAGCTCGAGCGATTCGAGGTCGTCGGGGGTGGCCTTGCTGCCGATAAGATCCTCGACCGCCAGCGCGCCGATTGCCTGACCGCGACTTACCAACGGGATGGAGATCGTGGCCAGGGGGGTCGCGGTCGGAGATTCGGCACCCGGTTCCCAGGCCTGACTCGCCTCCATCCGAACCAATCCCATCGAGGAAACCGCGCGGCCGAGTGCGCCCTGGCCGAGCGGGCTCGAAATCCCGAGTGGAGCCGGGCGCAGACCCTCCGCGGCAAAAGCGCTGCGAACCACGATCTCCTCGCCTTCGACCAGGCCGAGCGTGACGCGGGGGTAGTCGAAGGCCTCGTGGATGTCACGGGTGACCTGGTGCAACAGCCCGTCATACGTCCGCAAGGCGCTCACGCGCTGGAACATCTGAATGACACGACGGCGTTGTGCCGCGACCTGTGACTGCTGCTCGAGCAGGCGGGCGTTCTGGATCGCCACCGCGAGCTGGTCGGCCATTGTTTGCAGCACGACCACGTCGGCCTCGTCGAATGCGTTGGGCTCGGTGCTCTGCACGTCCAGGGCGCCGATGATGCGGTCGGCCACACGCAGCGGGAGGGCCATCTCGGAACGGGTGTCCGGTAGGTCGGGGTTGGCGAAGTGCACGGCGTCCTTCCCGACATCCAGAGCGATGCGCGGTCGTCCAGTAGAAGTCACGTACCCCACCAGGCCGACCTTCCCCACGGCGAGACGGTGGCCGCGCTCCTGCATCCTCCGTCCGCCTTCCGACGAGGTCGAGCGCAGCTCGGCGAACTCGCCGGTCGCGTCGACCAGAAACACCCCGGCGTGATAGAAACCGAATCGTTGTGAGATCAGCCGGACGGCCTCGTCGAGCAGGAGCTGCACGTCACGCACGGCCGCCGCATCGCGGGCGACCTCGGCTGCAGTGCGCATCTGTCGTGTACGTTGTTCGACGCGCCCTTCGAGGGAAGCGTAGAACCCGGCTAGCTCTTCGGCCATCGTGTTGAAAGCGCGTGACAGGCGCCCGATCTCGTCCTGGCGCCTGACCGGGACGCGTTGCGTCAGGTCGCCGGTTGCAATACGCTCGGAAAGCTGGGTCAGCTGCGCCAGGGGCCGGATCGATCGTCGCGTGGCCAGCGGCACCACGATGAAGACCAGAACCACAGTCCCGAATAGCAGGCCGCCGAAGAAGGGCCCCAGCGTGCCGAGCTGAGCGAACACGTCCGCCTGGGGAAGCTCGAGGACGATTCCCACGTTGGCGTCAGGGAGCCATTGGTAGGCTCCAACGACCGGGGTTCCGTCATAGCTTGTGTATTCCAGGCTGCCCGATTCGGACGTCGGCGCCAGGCCGAACACCGGATGCAGGATCCCCGTTTGGATTACCGGCGTCATCGAGTAGCTTTCCAAACCGACGACGATATCGGGAGGAACCGCCATGAAAGTGTTCCCGCGAGTGACACGGTACGCTCCACGCTGCTCCCAGAAGACCTGCATCTCTTCCATCAGCGAGCCCAGCCGAAGACCTTTGTTGACGCCGATCAACGCGCTGTCGGCAACCGGCGTCCCCATGGCACGCATCGGGATGACGGTAACCAGGGCGACGTCGCCCCGAGCGATGACGGGGTCGTCATAAAGCGAGGTGGTAACGGCGCTCCGGCCGGTCAGCTTTCCCTCGGTTAAGGCCGGGAATGTCTGGCCCTCGTATTCGGGGGTGGTTGAGGCAAGGATGGCGCCATCCGACAGCCGGACCAGAAAGAGCTCGGTGAAGAAGGTCTCGTTCTCGCGTGTCCTAAGAGTGGCAAGCTCGAGACGCGCCTGTTCGAGTTGAGCTTGACGGTCCGCGGACGCTGTCGAGTTCGAGACCAGCGCCGCGGCTGCAGCCTTAAGCAGGCTGCGTTCACTTCCCAGGAGCAGACGCTCCTGCCGGGCCTGGGACCACTCCGTCAGCGCCTGACTTTCCGCCTGTGCTGCCGAGGAGAGTTGAGCCGAAGCTTGTTCGCGCAGAATGCTGCGAGACCTGAGGTACGCGCCGCCGGCCATCAACAGGAGTGGGATGAGGACCAGGGGGATCAGGGTTATCGTCAGGGTCGTTCCCAGGCCGGCCTGGCCCCGCCGCGGGCGCGGAGTCCGATTGGAAGGCGTCTCAGTCATCGAAACCTCTCTTGACCTGTGCGCCGGGAGTCAGGTCGGCGGGGTTGCCGGCCGGCCCTCCTCCGTTCAGGGGATTGTCGCTGGCCACCGTCTCACCCAGACGGATCGAGGTGTATTCTGCGTTGAGCGCTCGTCCCAATTCGCGGGCCGTGGTCTCGAGGATCGTCGGAATGCTCGTTGCCTGCCTGACCTTGCTCGTGATTTCGTGGATCAGTCGTTCGCGCCGAGCCGATCGTTGTGTCTGATCGAGCAGCCGGGCATTCTGGAATGCGGTCGCCACCTGGCTTGACATCGTCGCCAGAAGAGCCAGGTCGTCATCGGTGAACCGGTGATCATGTTCGGTGTCATAGACGCTCAAGACGCCGATGATGTCATCTCCGACGAGCATCGGGACCGATAGCCACGACTTCGCCGGACTGCTCTCCAGCCGAATGCCGAGTTCAACCGCCCGCCGCTGTGTGTCCTCCTCTTCCATCAACGGCTGCTGTGTCTGGATCACGACCGAGGTCAGACCTTCTCCGAGCACGATCTCCTTGCGTTTGAGGAGCTCGTTCTGCTCCGATACATAGGGGAAGCTGATCCTCTTCTCCTGCGCGTGGTACAGGGCAATGGCCATATCGACCTCGCCCAGGATCTGGGAGATCTGAGCATGGACGACGCGATAGAGCGAGTCCAGACTGAGGAGCTGTGACACGGCCTGGCTCACCCGGTTGAGAACTTCAAGTTCAGCCGCCCGACGTTGCTCCTCGGCGTTCTGGCGGGCGTTCTCCAGCGCCAGGCTGGCCTGGCCGGCGACGGCCTCGAGCAAGGCGACGTCGGCTGCCGTCCACGGATCGCTCCCGGCGGGACGGCGCGCGGCAATCGTCGCCACGACCTCGCCCCGGACCTGAACCGGCACTGCCACCTCACGACCGTCCGGAGAGGCGGACGTGCGCGCCGAGCGAACTGCAAGCCGGTTCGTCGGGAACTCGCTCTGGTCGCCGGTGTAGGCGATCCCGCTCGGATCCAGTTGGTAAGAGATAGGGATGGATGAGCCTGCGAGCTGGCTCCACGAACGCTCGGTCTGGGCATGCAGCGAACGCTGCAGACGTTCTAGCCGGTCATTCAACTCCTGCATCGCCTGAGCGCTCTGGATGCCGATCGCCAACTCGCTGGCAACCGCCTCGATGGCCCATTGATCGGCCACACTGAAAGCTTCGGTTTCGGTGCTCTGCACGTCGAGCGCCCCGATCATCTTCTCCCCGACGACCATCGGAACGGCCATCTCCGAGCGCGTATCGGGCAGGATCGGGTTCTTGAAATGGAATGGATCTTTGTCGACGTCGCCGGCGGTGCGCGGCGCCCGGTTGGCGGTCACCCAACCGACCATGCTGGCGCTCCCAACGCCCAGACGATGATGACGGGCCAGGAGCAACCGTCCCGGCTCGCCCGTGCTCGCCGTCAACACCGCCCAGGTGTTGGATTCGTCCAGGATGAACAGGGAGACCTGATAGAAGCCGAAGCGATCGCGGACGATTTCGACGGCGCGGTTCATCATCGCCGTCGGATCGGCGGTAGAAGTGACCAGTCGGGCAATCTCGGACGTGGTCTCCAGGTGGCGGGCCTGCCGGGCGAGCGACTCTGAGTGCTCGGAGACGTCCCTTTCCAGCAAGGCCTGCTCACGCTGCAGGCGGCCCACCTGGCGCTGCTCATGCTGGATGACATCCTCAAGGCCGCGCTGGAACGATCCCAGCGCGATGACGATCATCATCGCCAGCAGGCCGAACACGGCGCCGCCGGTGATCCAGGTTGACAAGTCCCCGCCGCTCACGGCTTCGGGGGCGATGACGATCTGCCCGCCGGTGATCGCCCAGGCGACGATCGCCATCGCCCCGACAGACAACAGCAACGAAACCACACCGGCGGTCAAGCCGAGCAGAAGTGTGGCAATCGTGCAAAAAGCGAAGAGGAAGATCCGGCCGCTGCCTGCCAAGCCGGTGCTGACCAGGGCATTCATGCCTAACGAAGCCGTAATCAGAAGGAGGATGTAGGCCCGCAGGCGATAAGGGAGGAAGCCCCGACCAAGCGCAAGCGCCAGGACGATAAGGTAAGAGGCGCCGAAAAGGACGATCCGATTGAACTGTCCATCGCGAATCGCAGTGAGCGAACCGCTGATCGCTGCCGGAAGGCCGAGGACGGCCGCAGCGTAGAGCATCCCCCGCAGCAGAAGCTCGCGCCAGCCACGCAGGTCTGTCGGCGGCGCGGCCCGATCCCGCGGCGGGCGTGCCGGCGATACCCTACTTGTCGTCGAGCTCATCTCACACCTTCGATCCCCTTGCCGGAGGCAAGTATCCCGACTGCAGCTTGGAGGCTGGGCTCGATCGGATCAGACGCCTCCGCCGATGAAAGGCGGGGCCTGTCCGCCTTCTTTCCCGTTCTCCCCCTCACCGTCACGTCCGGTGGCCTCGGGCGCATTGAGTCTCACCACGATTTCAGGCTGCCCGAGGGCGCGGTGCAATGCATGGGCCGCGGTGCGCAGCACGTTATCCACGTCGAGCATCCCGCTGAACTGCCCTGTAATTTCGGAGATCACTCGCGAACGGTCGGCGGCTATCGCCGAGGCCTGGGCCAGGCGTGCGTTCTGGATGGCGGCGCTCAACTGGTCGGCCAGAGTCTGGAGGACCTCGACATCCTCGGGGCTGAAGGCTCCGGGGTCCGTGCTCTGGACGTCGAGCGCGCCGAGCACGGTCCCACCAACCTGGAGCGGCACAGCGGCTTCGGAACGGGTTTCGGGCAGAAGCTCGTTCTTGAAGTGCACCGGATCCGAGCTGACGTCGGAAGCAACACGCGGCTGGTTGTTGGCCGTCACCCAGCCGATGATCGATTGCGATCCGACCGCAAGCTCATGCCCGCGCGCCTTGAGCGCCATGCCGACATCCCCGGTCGACTCACGCAGGACGGCCATCTTGCCTTCGTCGTCGAGCATGAAGATTGAGACGTGGTAGTAGCCGAAGCGATCCCGGATCAACTCGACCGCCCGGCGCATCAGGTCGTTCAAGACCGGCGTCGAAACGACCGCACGGGCGACCGCCGCCGCTGTGCGGATTTGTTGTGTGCGGGCTTCGACCCGGGCCTCGAGGGAGCGATACATCCCGCTCAGGTCGTCGGCCATTCGGTTCAACCCGGTCGCCAGCGCGCCCAGCTCGTCGTTCCGATCCTCGGGGGCGCGATAGGCCCAGTCGCCGCGGGAGATCCGCTCCGCTAACTGGCTCAGCGTCTCCAGCGGGCGCAGCATCCGGTTCGTGACAAAGACCACGACAAGCACCGAGAGAGCAGCGGCGATCACGATCAGGGCGAGGCTGAATGGGGCAAGACTGGAGAGATCAGCATACACGTCAGCCTGAGGTAGCTCGGCCACTACCCCCAATCCCCACTGTGGGATCCACTCGTAGGCGCCCAGCACGGGGATGCCGTCCAGGCCGGTGTAGGCCAGTGTCCCTGAGTTGCTGTCTTGGACCGCCTGAAAGACCGGGTGGTTGACGACGGCGACCGCTTCCGGGCTGGTTGCATAACGGTTGAGCTGGATGACCAAGTCGGGCGCCATGACGAAATAAGTGGCGCCGCGTTCGATCCGGTACACTCCACGCATCTCCCAGTAGACCTGCAGCTGCTGCATGAGGGCGCCGAGGCGCAGATCGGAGTTGACGCCGAGCAAGACGGAATCCGGGGAAACGCCCCCGGTCACCCGCATCGGCGCCAGCGTGACGATCGCCGAATTCGAGGGGCTCAGCACCGCATCGTCGAAGACAGGGCGGGTCGAGAGGGCTTCGAGAGGCAGTGCACGATCGCGCAGGGCGGGCAAGGCGATATTCTCCCACTCCGGACGCGTCGAGGCCAGGATCAGTCCATCCGAAGCCCGCGCAATGACGAGCGAGCTGAAGAGCAACTCGCTCTCACGCGCCTGAAGGGCTTGGAGTTCCGAGCGGAGCGCCTCGCGGCTCGAGGACGGGGCGCCCGACAGATCGGTCAGGGCGAGCAGGTTCGCAGTTTCTTGCACGAGCGCGGTTCGCTGTGTGCCGAGTTGCAGACGCTGTTCACGGGCGCGCGCCCATTGGTCCAGAGTCGACGCCTGGGACTCGGCCGCCGAGGTCAGTTGGGCATCGGCCTGCCGGCGCAGGATGTCTCGGGTTCGGATGTAAGCGATCGCGCCCATGAGCACGACCGGGACGACGACGAGCGGCAGCAGGACAAAGGCGATCCTGCGGCCGAGACTGCCCCGCCGAGGGGCCCGCTGCTGGCGGATCGTGTTCCCCGTGGCTTGCATCACTCCACCTCCCATACCGGCTTTCCGGCCAACATCCGCTCGACCTGGTCGGGAAATCGGTCGGGATCGAGCGGCTTACCTACGAAACCGTCGAACCCCGCTCCGCGCGCCCGTTCCATCTGATCGTGACTGGCGTAGGCCGTCACCGCGACAACGGGGATCTCCTTGAGCGGCTCGGAGCCGCGTATCTTGCGGAGGGCCTCGTACCCGTCTTCGTAGGGCAGACGGATGTCCATCAGGATCAGGTCAATGTGGGAGAGAGTGTTGGCGTACTCGGCGACCTCGAAACCGGATGTTTTCCATTCGCACTGATGTCCCATGAATCCCAGCAACCTGGCCATCAGGATGAAGTTGGAGACGTTGTCTTCGACGATGAGTATGGTGGCGTCCTGGATCTTGCCCGACATCACGTAGTCCCTTCGAGCCTTTCAGCCCTTGCTCCGCAAGTACTGCGAGATCTGACGCGGAAGCAGATCCACGTCGATCGGTTTCTGGATGTATCCGTCGCATCCGGCTCCAAGCGATCGCTCTCGGTCACCTCGCATCACATTGGCCGTCAGCGCGACGACGGGTGTGGAGGCAAGGTCAGGGACAGATTTGATCTGCCGGGCGAGGGTGAGGCCGTCGACCTCGGGCAAGTTGATGTCGATGAGGATGAGATCCGGCCGCTGCTCAGTAGCCGAGGCCAGCCCATCGGCGGCATCCTTCGCCTCGATTACGGCATACCCCTCAGCCTGAAGCACACGGCGGATGAGCAGCCTGCTTTCCGGGTCGTCTTCGACGTAGAGTACCGTGAACGAGCGACCTACCAAGTTTGTCCTCCGGTAAGGAAGGACGGTCAGGCCAAATGTCCGTTGTCCCCCCTGAGCCCTTTCCCACCCGGTTCTCCCTCTGGGCGGCCACACGATTCCGGGCATGTTGGCGCAATATCGAGGTAAGCGACGACGGGTACGGTGAGGTCCGGACGGCGATCCGCGGATCGGGAAGTGTGCTCACATCCAGCCGCCGGCCCATTGCGCTGGAACCGGTGATTGTACACCGATTGGAGGCAAAGGTCCCGTTCATCCGCTTGCTGGCGCCCGCTTGCTACAATATTAAACCGTGCTCCCCAGATGTGGGGGGGCCATTATGTACCGTTGGGGGGTGGGAGTCAAATGGCGGTGACGAGGTGCTGGCTTCAAGCCGAAGGTCCGGAAGCCGCACCCTTGATGGCTGGGCCGTTTGGGGGCTTCAAGCCACAAATCGGAGATGCAGTGGCCAAGCCATGAGGCTCCCGGAGCCTTGTAACTCGACCGACTTCTCAGTGCGGAATGATAGCGGTTTCGTCCTCGGTTGGGCCCGGAACGGAAGGCCGCTGGGCGTGGCGCCTACGCAACGCTCGCCATGAGTATTGCTATCGCTGGTCGTGATCCTACTCGCCTAGACGTGAGGGAAGTCAGGGTTCCAGGCAACCTCCCACAGGAAGCCATCCGGATCGGCGAAGTAACCCGAGTAAACGCCCCATGGTGCGCGCTCGGGTTGCTTGACAATCCGCGCGCCGTGCTCGCCGACATGTTGGATCAACCGATCAACTTCCGCCTCGGAGCCAACATTGTGAGCTAGAGTGAACCCGGAGAAGCCGGACCCCTCGGCCGGTACATTGGCATCCTTGGCGAGCTCATGGCGGGGGAACAACGCCAGCCAGGTCTTGCCTAGCTCAAAGAAGACGATCGCCGGAGAGGACTCCAGTCGCGGGAGCTGGAGGACCTCCTCATAGAACCGGGCCGATCGTTCGAGGTCCTTGACCCCCAACGTTACAAAGCTCAAGCGAGGTTCCACAACGGCTACTCCTGAAATAATGAACTGAGGGTGGCTTCGGTGTGTTCCGCACGGGAGGAGTCTCGCGCTCGTGAGCCGCAAACCGGCCGCCGTCAGACTCTCAGACCGGCATTTACTCGGCGCGCGGCAGCGACCCTCTCCGCGGCGAACGACCCCGCGGAATGTGAGCGGTGTGACCGCCGATGTCATATTCAGGGCTTCTGGCCTAGAGCGCGGCCCTAGCCTTCTCCAGGTCGTCGGCTCCTATGACGAGCCGGGTCTGAGTGGCTTTGTAAAGCAGGTCGAGGTTGACGCCGGCCTTGGCCAGTCTGCGGGCGACCTCACCTAGCATCCCCGGCCTGTCCTCGGCATCGTAGAGAAGGACCTCCCGTTCGTCGGAGACCATGATCCCGGCCTCCTCGAGGGCGCGTCTGGCCAGCACGCCGTTGGCCACGAGAAGGTGGATCACGCCCTCGCCACCGCAGGTGAAGCCGCACATAGCGTCGATGTTAACACCGGCCTTACCCAGCGCCTCGCCCATGTCGGCCAATGTCCCCGGCCGGTCTTCCAGTGTGACTCTCAAGTCTGTCGCCATGTTCTCCTCCTTGTGCTCTATCCTACCCGCGATTCCGCAGATCTCACTACCAAGTCCTTCATCGGAGGGCGGGGTGCCTTGCGGCGACTCTGCATATGAGGTGGCGCCGGCGGAGTGAGCGCGGCCACTTTTGGCGACGGAGTGGGCCGGCCCAACCTGCATGGCGTATCTCCGAAAGGAGCGCCAGCTTGGTCCGCTCGTGACGACCGGGTGAATGCGAGGACCTACGAGACATTCACGGGACGTGCAAGTAGCAGATCCCTGAGTCGATATATCCGAAGGTCGAACCTGCGGCATCGATGCCTACCTGGACAAAGGTCGGCTGATTCCATGGGCGTTCGAGGTCCGGCTCCGGATTCGACCATCGGAAGAAGGAGTTGTCTCCCTTGCCTCCTGGTTCGAACTGCAGCCGATCGACGAGAGACTCAAAGCAACCGTTGTTGTCGGCGAGGAACGCGCGCGCCCGCGCCTTCAATTCTGATGAAGCAAGCCTGGTCGCAGCGGGGCCCAACCGGGGGACAACGGCGGCCTGCATATACACGACATGGCCGTCCTGGACGTCGACCATGAACTGGGCTTCGGGGGAGTCGTAGACCTCGACGATGATGCCGGAGTTCTCCGGATGTCGCTGTAGACCGCTATACGTCAATGTGAGAGACGGCGCCCCGGCGAAGGCGCGGATCGCAGCCTGGGCCGCGGCCCTCTCGGCTTCCGGTCTGTCTGGAGGGATGGGAGTCTCGCGCAGCTCGATGCTGTAACCGCCCTCCTCGACCGAGGTGATCCTTCCATACAGGGTCTGCGCGACGACCGTTCCGGTCGCCGGCGGCCAGGGCTGCGTGGGTTCGACGCTGCTTTGGGATCGTGCCAGTGAACAACTACTGAGTGTCAAGGCGGCGGCGATGAAGAAGGAGATGCGTCTCATGATGTGTCATGCTCCTGCTCGGGTGGAACTATCCATCCTCACCCGGGTCGGTCCGCTCATTCTCGCGCAGTTGCCGACCCGGCCGCCTGACCATTCCCCCACGCCTGACGGACCGTTCCCTTGCGTTAGCTTCATCATGGAGATTCCGGCCGATGGGGAACGCGCGAAGCATCCCATAAGGGGCGGAGCGACACAGGGGACGAGACCTCAATGTACGAGCAATCTCGGCGTTACGTGCACAAGACCGAAGGATGGTAGATCGCGGTCCTACTTAGGCCCCACATTAACGGTTCGTTGATCCAAGAAGCGTGGACTGCGACTGTTCCATCTCGGCGATTCTTCGCCGCCTCCGGCGGCTCAGAATGACACGATTGGCTACGCACCTCAGGGTGGGCAGTCCGCATCCATCCGATTCACGTGGTACGAAATCAAGGATGCTGATCCTGCAGATCGTCTGAGAGGTCCCTAAACGACGGGTTCGCAGTGCGGACGAGGTCGAGCTTTCTGCTCCTCGTCCAGCCTTTGATCTGCCTCTCCCGCGCGATTGCAGTTCGGATGTCACCGGGCTCTTCCCAGTAGACAAGGCGACCAACCCGGTAGTGATGGGTGAGGCCCCCGGACTCGATCCGGTGTTGGTTCACTCGCCGCGTCAAGTCGTTTGTGACGCCGGTATAGAGCACCCCTCGACCGCTTGACAGGATGTATACGAAGTAGCGCTTCATCGAAGACAATCGCTCCGAGTATCACGCGATTCTGGCGGAGCCGTCTCGACGTGGCCAACACCCAGTGTTGGGCTGGCCAAGATCGCATCTGAGCATACGTTCACCACGTCATCCTGAGCCCCGAAGGGGCGAAGGATCGTCAAGATGATACGGCCACACCAGGAGCGACTTGCAGCGGAGGCACGCCACCCGGAAGGCGCGCTGGGGGCGGTCGCTGATGGGTAGGGACTCCTGGTTCGGCATCATCGGTTTGTCTCCAGGGATCGGACTCGCAGACGATCCCTGTGATCCGCAGCCACTCGATCTTGAGGGTGGGGCGACTCACTTCGAAGGGGTCAAGACAAGCTCGATCGGACCGCAGCCGCAGGCGAGACAATCGAAGCCGCTCAGAGAGTCCTCTGCGGTCTGATAACCCTCCCGCTCTACTCGGACGGTCAGGCTGTCCGTGTCGTGCAGGTAAACGTCGAAGGCGAACTTGCCGTCAGAATCGGTTAGCGTCACCTGCCGTCCGCTGGTCGGAGAACAATAGCTAGACTGCGAAAGCTGGATCTCCACATCTTCGATCGCGTTCACGGTCTCCGCTTCACCCTGAACCACCACACCTGTTAGAGTGCATGACCAGCCGGGGCAGGTAAGAGCACGATCCGATGTGGGGACCTCAATCGGGATGGTTGTGGCGGTCGAACGAGCAGGGAGGGGACTTGGTGTGACAGAAGGGTTGAGAACAAGGTTGGAGGGCCGGCATGAAGCCAGCATGAGCAGGGTGAGCAGTGGAACGGAAGCGATCGGTCGCATCCCTCTCTACCTCTGACGGAAGCAAGCTCCGCTTGGATCCTGCAATTCGGGCCCCACCCACCGGCGGATTGGACCGGCTGGTTGCCGAGTCCAAGGATACAACACAGGCTGCCCTGCCGCTTCGGCCGGTGGTAGGGGCCGGTGGTGAAAGGGAGCGACTCATCGTCGCGAACCGACAATTCGTTAGAGAGCAGGGGAGTCCGGATCAGGGCACGCGGAGTTCGGTGACCTTTCGAAAATGATATCCGTAGATCAGGAACCGGATCGCCAATGGGAAGGACCGCGGCCGCCGGAACAGCGTCCATACGAAGAGCTTCCAATACTGGACCCGCTCCTTGCCGAGGATGCCCAGGCGAAAAACGGATCGCACGAATGCCAGGAGGTTCTCCCAAACATAGCGGATGTTCCTGGGGACCTTGATTCGCGGTGGGCGGTACTCGCGCAGGAATGTCTTGACCCGCTGATAGTAAGCTTCCGGCGCGTACAGGCGCTGCAAGACCTTCCTGTATCCGCGAGCCAGCAGCTCGGGGTCCATCATCGGGATGATATTGGTCGTCCCGTCGGCGTTGTCGCCCGACATCGCTTCGCGCAGTCGCCCGGCCTTCATCAACCGTTCGTACAGCCGCGTACCGTGCGGTGCCTGGAGCAAGCCGACCATCGCCGTGACGATTCCACTTCTCTGGATGAATTCGACCAACCGCTGGAATGTGGAAGCGGTGTCGTGATCGAATCCGATAATGAAGCCGCCCTGTACCTCGAGCCCGGCACGCTGGATGCGCTTTACGTCTTCGATCAGGTCGCGCTTCAGGTTCTGCTTCTTGCTGCATTCGGCCAGGCTCGCTTCATCCGGGGTCTCGATCCCGACAAATACGGCGCCAAAGCCGGCCTCGACCATTAGCCGCAAGAGCTCCGGATCGTCGGCGAGATTGATCGAGACCTCAGTGCTGAAGGTCGCGCCGATCTTGTCCCGCCGCCATTCGATCAGCGCCGGCAGGAGCTCGGTCTTCAGGTGCTTCTGGTTGCCAATCAGATTGTCGTCGACGAAGAATACGCTGCTGCGCCAGCCGAGGCGGTAGAGGGAGTCGAGCTCGGCGATCACCTGCGAGGCGTTCTTCGTTCGGGGTCGATGACCGAAGAGGGCGGTCACGTTGCAAAAATCGCAACTGAATGGGCAGCCGCGGGAATACTGGACTTCCATCGTGGCGTAGCTGCCGAGATCGGCCAACTCCCACTGGGGGAGCGGCGTCTGCCGCACGTCGGCGAACTCGGCTGTGGTGTAGATCTGCTTGGCCTGCCCCTTCTGCAGGTCGTCGAGGAAGGGCGGCAAAGTCAACTCGGCCTCGTTAAGCACGAAGTGATCGATGCCGGTGAAACTCTCGTGCTCGGTGGTGAACAAAGGGCCCCCGGCGACGACCAGCAGCCCGGCCTCGTTGCAGCAGGCGATGATCTGGCGAGCGGATGTCCGCTGGACAGTCATGGCGCTGATGAACGCGCAATCGGCCCAGGTCAGATCATCGGAAGCGAGCTTTCGGGTGTTGACGTCCACCAATCGTCTGGGCCATTCCGGCGGGAGCATCGAGGCGACCGTAAGTAATCCCAGCGGCGGCGACGAGGCCTTCTTGCGTATGAAGCGCAGCGCATGCTTAAAACTCCAGAACGTATCGGGAAACTCGGGATAGATCAGAAGAACGTTCACTTCGCCTGTCTCCTCGTCATCCCCTCCTACCCATCACGTTTCACGAATCACGTTTCACGCATTACGTTTCACGTTCTCCGTTTCACGCCGCACGCGCCAGACTTTCGCCGCTATTCGTCCGGCCACACCTGTACGGGATTGGCAGTCAGCCCCACGCCGGGATTCCACGTGCTCGGGTCTCCACTCTCAATCAGGTACACGATTCCACCCAATGCGTCGCTGGCGCAATCGCCGGTGGGAGAGCAGGTGAGGCTTCCGGTCAACCCCGGGAAGTTTCGTGTCGCGAACAGGTTGGCCAGGATCGCCTCGCGATCGATCACCAGCCCGCCATCTGTCTGGGGGACGGCGGAAAGTTGGATGGCGTTTAGAAGCATGCCCGCGGCATCGTACCCGAACGCATGGAAGGCAGTAGTTGGCTCCTGTGCAAACCTGTCCCGATAGCCGAGCAGGAAGGTCTGATACGCGTCACTCGACCGATCGTACTGCATCGATGTTTGGGAGAGATAGACACCGATGGCGCTGTCTCCGGACAGCTCTAGCAGGTAAGGTTCGAAGGACAGTTCTTGGACGATGATCGCCGTGCCCTCAAGCCCGGCAGTCTCCTTCCCCTCCGCCAGTATCAACGAGGCTTCGGCAGGGGAGAGGATCAAGTAGAGGACATGCGGGGCGGTCTGGGCGATCTTTCTCAGGACCGCCGTCACGTAGGTGTCTCCTCGATTGATCTTTCTCTCATCCACACAATCGCCGCCAAGATCGGCGAACTCCTGGCATGCAGCCGCGTTCATGTGTACTGAGTAACGATCGCTCGTGTAGGAAATCGTCGCCATCCTCTTCGCCCCGAGCTCCTCCGCGGCGAACCTTGCGACGGCACGGGCCTGCACCAGATCGCTTGGGGAAACTCGGAAGTAGCTCGGGAAATGGGAATCGGGCGCAGTCAGATCTGGGTCCGTATTCGAGGGGGAAAGCATGACGATCCCGGCCGCAGATAACACCTTGGCGGCTTCCGGCGCGCTGCCCGAGCACGAGGTCCCGATGACCCCCAGGACGTCCGATCCGGCGACCAGCCGCTCGGCGCCCCTTTGTGCGGCGAGCTTATTGCACTGTGTATTGAATCCGATGAGCTCGATCGGATGCCCGAGAAGCTCGGTTCCGGCGTCGGCGATCGCAACCTCGATGCCGCGCCGGCTGTCTGTCCCCAGGTCATAGTTCTCTGCCAGAAGATAGCCGAGGCGAATCGGGTCGCCTGGGCCGAGGCTGATCACATTCGCCGACAGCGTCGGAGTGATCGAAGGGGTGAGTGTGATCGTGGGCGTGTCAGAGGGGCGGGGAGAGGGGGAAGCGGTTGCAGTGGACGTGGGTGCCGGGGTGTCTGTCGCCGGCTGCGTCGGAGTCCAGGCGGCCGCTGTCAGAGTGGCAGCCTCCTGGGAGGACGGGCCGCACGCCGTCAACAGGACGGCCACGCACAATGCAATAGTGGTGAGCCTCTTGGTGGTCAAGAAACGCCTCCGCCAGCGACTCCAAACAGAATGCAGAAGGTCAACTCGCCTTCAAGCCGGATCCGAGCCGACGGCTTAGCTTGCATGAATCCGTCGGCGTTTGATGGAAGCGCACAAGCAGATGGTCAGGTCAACTCATTCCGGGACTTTTCGGGCCTTCTTGCGATAACAAAACCCCCCGGACGTAAGACCGGGGGTTGACAAGGCATGATCAATTCAAGTTGTGATCCTTAGGCGGAAAGCTCACAAACCCCATTCTAACACGCCTTGGCGGTCTCATCGGCCGGACGTCGATTACCCTCCTGCCGCATACGAGACCGGCAAAGCCGGGTGTTCAGAAGATAGACTGGCTCTGGCAATTCACGACGGACAGCCCCTCCCTCGTGAAGATGGCGATCTCCTTTGGGGATCACACCCCAAAGCTGGCCCCCGAGTCACGCCCTCGCCTCATCCGCAGGGGGATATCGAGCGACGAGTGTGATGCGCCGAGAGAGCGTGCTCATTTCGAGCACGCTAACGCGCTTAGTCTCGGGGCGTCTTTAGCTTGCCTGGTGTACTCCCTCATCGCCGGGTGGATCATCTTCCGCAGGCCGGTCGGTTTCAGGCTCGAGATGTCGACGCGGCGGGCGTCGAGGAACGAGGCCAGGCGGATCATACCGCGCGCCAGCGCCTCGGCGAATTGCGGATCCTCCCCCTTCTTCGCGTCTTCCACCCAGAAACCTTTGATTGCCAACAATCCCGAATCGCGTTCGAGCTTGGGGTCGATGCGAGCAACCAGTTGATCACCGAACAGGATTGGCAGGGTGTAGTACCCCCAGTGGCGCTTTTCGACGGGCTTGTAGACCTCCCAGACGTGGTCGAAATCGAACAGCCTCTTGGCGCGGCCGTAAGCGGTGACGGTCTCCAAAGGCGCCAGGAGGGTGACCTCTTCGTCAGTCGTCGTATCGAGTGGGCGCCACGCCTACGGCACTCCGCCTTGGCTGATAATCTCGAGGGCGGAGAGGTCGGCGGCCGGCATGTACTGCGGCTCCTTCTCACCTTCGACCGCCAGGCTGACAGCCTCACCCGCGTCCATCAACTTGTTCAGCCAGCAACGGGTTTCGGTCGCGCCGATGTCCCGGCCGATGAAATGGGAAGTCCAGCTGGCCCAGGTCTTCGCCCGGCATAACGTGCGAAAGGCGAGCGCCTTGCGGGCGAAATAGGCCTCGCAATCCTCGACCTTGGCGGCGTAATCCAACTCGGCCGGGACGACGTTGCGCCGCATGGCCACCCGCCAGAACGGGAGCTCATGCATCGGGAAGATCCGCAGGTTCCCGCCGTAATCGAAGAAGGCGCGGTCCCGGTACATCACGTTGTCGAGTTGCTCAGGCTGGTAATCGTGGACGCGGCTCAACAGCGCCAGGTGGTGGCCGCGGGCGACGACGTTCAGCGGGTCCATTTGCACGCACTCGACCGCGTGTAAGGCCCGGGCAGCTCCGGCCACTCCGGCCGACCGCCCAGCGGCCACAGACTCTGTCGGCCGAGGGTGTAGCGACGCGCCGTCTTGTTGGAGATCCGGCCGATCGACATCGGATGTGTGGATGTCCCTAATTGCCTGGATCGGCTGGAGGCTCAGGCTCGTCATCGGTTGAGGAAGCCGTCGCCCATAGCCCGAGCATGAGATCTTGGGCGACGTCGAATCCTTCGAGCACATAGCCCACCAGACCCTGCGGTCCCGCCTTGAGGCCGTGGAATTCACCTCGCGCCCAGAAGATCATGCGGCCCTGCACCACCTCCACCGGTCCGTCGTCGCCGGAGGTAACGAAACCGTCCCCGTCAACCACAAGGAACAACTGGTGCTGGGCTGCCTCGTGCACACCAAGCAATCCGTCGGGTTCCAGGCGAAAGCGCGCAAGCGACGCGCCCATCGGGTCATGCAGGATGGGGGAGAATGTGGCCCCGGAACTGCCGTGCCGGTTAATTGACCTCGCCTTCAGGAGGTTTGTGTCCCAAATGCGCATAGGCACCTCCCTGGGCTCGCATAAGGTGATGCAGCCCGGCGCTTCGGACCGACATGGATTGGCAGCCACAATCACCCGGATCGTGGTCTCATCCGCCGCTCAAGCCCGCGACCTTCACTGCCTGAAGTGTCGACAGGTCCAGCCGGTAGACGCCGGCGGGGTCCCCGGGGACGCACGTCCAATTGAGGCCAACCTCGAGTTGGGTGTGGCTTACCCAGATGCCCGGTGTCGCGAGGCCCGGCCGATCGACAGGGTAGACGAATGAATCTTCGGTTACCTTAAGCAGCCCTGCGAAATCCCGGGGGGTGTACGTACGCAGCTGGGTGAAATCGGCATCAAGCTCGAGGATGGCAAGGCCGAGATCCATCAGACACGCGTCGCCCCAGCCGCTTCCTGTCACGACGGCGATGTACCGGCCATCGGGGGATATCCTGGGATCGTGGAAGTTTTCGTCGGTCGTCCCGAGTTCAACCTGGTCTCCGCTCTCGACATCAACGATCCAGAGCGAATCACGCCGACCGACTCCTCCCGCACCCATGATCTGTTCAGTCCGATCGCGATCGCTGTAGACAAGGTGAAGGCTGTCCGGCATCCAGGCCAAACTTGAGACCTCGTCGATGACCAGGATCGACCGGTGCGACCCGTCCGACTCGCGCACAAGGATCGTCCCGGGAGGCTCGACGATGGCCGTTCGCCTCCCGTCAGGCGAGGTGACCGGTTCGACGGGCTCGGGTTCGACTACCTCGAACTCGATATTCCAGCCGCATTCGAGATCCCAAGATGTGACTCCGTCGATCGACAGGCTCACGTCATACAGGCCTCGTCCGAGGCCATTCGCGTCGGACAGAGCTTCGTCCAGGATCATGCCGCTCTCCCCGTACTTGGCGATGCTCCATGTCTCTTCGCGGGTGCGCTTCACCACTTCCTCCGCGGCCGAGAAGTCGTAGTAGTTCCACTCGACCCGGATCGTCAACCCGTCACGCATGTGGGCGTAGCCCCACATGGCGTAGATGGTGCGTGTACCTTGAGGGAAGACGCTCTGACTCCGGGATGGATCAGCCACGGTTGAGAAGTGCACATCGGGACAGAAGACAGGCTTCGAACCATCGGGGTTGAGAGCAAGGGATCGCTGAGTGGGGAGAAGCGTCCGGGTGGGCCGAATCAGGGGGAGTGCGTCAGTCGTAACCGCGTCGGGAGGCATTCCAGGAGGGGTTGGGGTTTCGGCGCGAGTAGGCGACGAGGTTAGCCGGGGCAATCTCGTCGTGGATGGAGCGCTGGGGAGAGGGGTTGGCGTCCTGAGCGCTTCAAGAGGGGAGCAGGCGGCAAGGACGACGGCGAGACCGATAGGGAAGGTCGACAGCCTGGACAGATGCATACGCCCATTATACGAGCGGAGCCGGCGCATGCACACCTTCCCCGGCCTACAGGTGACGGCGAACTGAGATCAGCAGGCAGCGATCAGGAATCAGCAATCAGCGATTAGCAATTAGCAATAAGCTGAACACGGCGAGCGGCAAGAGGCGCGATCCGGGGAGGGTGGGGCTTGGAGCTTGAAGCTTGAAGCACTTCTCTTGAAACTTGTGTCCTGAGTCTTGTGTCCTGAGTCTTGTGTCTTGTGTCCTGTGTCTTGTGTCCTGAGTCTTGTGTCTTGTGTCCTGTGTCTTGTGTCCTGAGTCTTGCGTCTTGGGTCTTGAGTCTTGCGCCCTCTTTCGAGGTGCTTGCGCAGCTCCAGCTACCGCTTCGCCTCTGCTCGCGGAGGGCGCGCCGTCCGATTCGTCCAGTAGGCCGATCTGGGGTTCAGCTCAACGTATCCGTCCAAGGCAAGCTCGAGCTGTTCGGCGGTGAAGGGTTTCTCGAGGAATCGATCGGCCCCGGCTGATAGGGCCTCCTGCTGGGCCAGTTCTGGGACCCGCGCCGAGATCACAATGACCGGAATGCGGGCTCGGGTGGGGTCGGTCCGAAGAAGACGAAGGAGCATCAGGCCGTCGACTTCGGGCATCATGATATCCAGCAAGATGACATCCGGGGTAACTTCCTTCAGCACGCGGAGCGCTTCGGTCGCGCTATGGGCTACTTGGACATCGAATCCGTAGAACACCAGCGCAGCCTTCATTGCTTCGCCGTAGGCGCTCTCGTCATCGACGATGAGGGCATTGGATTTAAGGACCGGATCCTCTTCGGAGCTGAGGGACATGCCTGCGTTCACCGTCTTCTCATTCATACCCTTCATCCTCCCTACCCTGAACATGTATCCCCTATGGACACTATCACCGCAGGCAGCCGCCGCTCCTTACAGGTTGCTTTCAGTCCAATCGTCCTCGCTGCTTTGGTAAGCGGAGCCAGCTCGCCGCCCGAGCGGAGCGATTCGAACTACAGGGGTGGCATGTCTTGAGGAACCGGGGCTCACCTTGAGGGGGATGAATGGTTCAGGGAATCGTGGCGAGGACTGCCTACCTTCCGCTCAAGGCCTGTCAGACGCCCCTGCCCGCTTCGTCACGCCGGGTCATGAGTCCATCAACCGCCAACCGGATCAATAAAGTCGGGTTAGGTCAGAACCCTTGTCCTGTTGGCCCGGTTCCTATATGCTTGTCGACCTGCCCGCCGCGGAGCCCCGTTTTCTCCTTTCGATCCGGCCCCGCCGGGGGCTCCTCAGCCCCGGGCTGGCGAAGCTGGCGAATCTCGGGCACACCGCTCCTGGAAGTGCGGACTGGCAGCCAGAGGAGAAGCGCGCGATCTCATCCCCTCCACCAGGCAACCACGATGGCGACTGACGCTGTACGGATGTCCACCGCGATAGAGACGACGCGCCCGCAGAATGTCCTGCTGGGCGGGATCACGGCCCTGGCGCAAAGCGCCTGGATGGGGTTCGCCCTAGCCTCCAACGTGTTGGAGGGGCTGAGGCTCGCCCCATCCGGGATCACCCAGCGACTGTCGGTGGTGCGTCTGCGCGTCCCGCGCCGGATCGAGCTCCGAGGCCTGCTGACGCGCGAGTTCAGCATCGGCGAGGCCAGCTTCATCTTGATGGCTTCGTTTTTCTTGTCGGCGGCGCTGGGTGCTGTCCGCCAGGTCCTGTTCAACGCGCAGTTCGGGGTGAGCCCGGAGGCCAACGCCTACTACGCCGCCTTTCGTCTGCCGGATACGCTGTTCAGCCTGATCGCTGGCGGTGCGTTGTCGAGCGCCATGATCCCAGTGCTGCTCAACGCCAAGCAGCAGGACGGCGAGGCCGCCGGATGGCGATTGATCAGCGCCGTGCTCACAACTCTCCTGGCTGTATTCGTCCTACTGATCGCGGCGGTCGAGCTCTTCACGCCGGCGTTGGTCGAACGTGTGCTGGCACCTGGATTCGATGCGCCGACCTCGGCCCTGACGGTGCGGCTGACACGGATCATGCTCTTGCAGCCGCTGATCTTGCTGCTGGGGAGCGTGGCGACGGCGGTCCTGAACAGCCGCAACCAATTCCTGCTCACCGGTTTGTCGGTGGTGAGTCACAACATCAGTTTGATCGTCTCGATCGTGCTCGTCGGACGCATCCCCGGCTTGGGGATCCTCGGCCCGACATTGGGCGTGATCGGCGGGGCGATCCTGCAGATGATCATCTTGTCGCCGGGACTGCGCGGGCAAGGGCAGCGCGTGCGGCTGTTATGGGAGTTCGGGGATCGCAGGCTGCGAGAGGTGCTGCGGCTGTTGGGGCCGAATGGGCTGTCCGTCAGCGTCAACTACGCCGGTTTCATTGTCGACACCGCCTTCGCCACAGCGGCGTTCGACCCGGCGGGCTTGCCGGCGATCTACAACGCGTTCTTGTTGGTGGGATTGCCGATCGCGCTTCTGGGTCAGGCGATCGGGCAGGCGGCCTTCCCGCGGCTGGCGGCGCAGGCCGAAGCCGGCGACTGGGCGGAGATGCGGCGGGTGCTGGTGCGGTCGTTAGGAGCGGCCATCGGGCTGGCGGTCCCAGCCGTCGCCGCGTTGCTGATCCTCGGCCGCCCGACAATTCGGATCCTGTTCGAACACGGCGAGTACACTGCCGTCGCCGGCGATTTGACCTACCGAATACTCGCGGTCTATTCTGTGGCGCTGCCGGCGTTCGTGGCAACCGAAGTGACGACGCGCGGACTGATCGCGCTGCGTGACACGCGTACGCCGCTGATCACCAACACCAGCCAGTTGATCGCACGCATCGTCTTGATCTCTGTGCTCATAGGAAGTTTGGGCGTGGTGTCGATCCCGGTCGCCTTCGGGATTTCGGCGACATTGGAGACGATTGTCCTGGCAGCCGTGCTGCTGGTGAAGCTGCGCCGCCGGGTGAGGCGTGTGGCGTCATAAATCAGAGATCCTTCGCAGTCGCGGGGAGGCGGTGTCGTGTGCTGGTTCGGGACAAGCCTGACGACTTGACCGCCGCGAGCCTGCACCGGGACCGAGCAGTTTTCTCGCGAGCTGCTAGCCAATAAGGGGATGCCGCGGCTAGCCCGTCGACGGCCCAGCCTGTCGGGACGGGCGGGCAGTAATCCCTAGATAGAGCGCCAGACCCCCGGACATGAGGTGCAAGATATGTCCCGGTGAGTTCAATGGCAAGAACCCGAGGAACATTTGGTCTTTCGGGAAGCCTTCGAGGCCCGCTTGCCACATGCCAGCAACGAACAGCAGCAGCAACACGGCACCGGCGATCCTGCCCCACAGCCGCGCGCTGGGCAGCTCCCTGGCAGCCCAGAGCCCGCTCAGCCCGATGGCCAGATGGATGAGATTGTGCAGCGTATTGATGGCGACCAGGTTGAGAAGATAGCGCGCGCCGACCCCCTCCTGATGCAGAGGATTGAGAAAGTGGAATGGCAGGAAGCCCAGCGCGCCGAGCGCCGTGTAAACCAGGCCGAGCAGCCTGACACCATACAGGATGAAATTCGACGTTCGCGTTTGCGCCATCGTCATCGTCTCCGGTAGAGAATGAAGAGCACGACCGGCGTTGCCAGCCACTCTCCAAACAGGAGCGGCGGGAAGGCCCCGAGCGGCGAGGACCCGCTGTAGGGTGTAGGCCCGATCAGCAAACCAATGAGCTGAATCGCCCCTATGGCACCTGTGAGGAGCAACCCCAGTCGGTGCCACGACCAGGCCAATCTGCCCCGTATGGCTATCAATCCGGCCCAGCTCACGACAGCGATCTGGCCAATGAAAACCCGCAACTCCAAGGGCCGGATGGCCCAGGGCCATGCTTCAGCGATGGCGTCGGCGAAAATGAAGCCCAGCAAGGCTAGCACTGCGTAGAACACCCCACGTCCAATCAACCATGCGCGCGCAGTCGGGGCGAGTCTGACTCCCTCGTCAGGCGCAGCGCCCAGGCGCTCAATTTGCAGATGATAGAAAACTGGGACCAGAAACGGACCACCGTAATAGAATGCCAGCCAGACCAGGGTAATGGGATGATAGGGTTTGAACGCGTTCCAGTGAGCCATCGTGGCGGCGAGGAGCACAAGCGAGAAGAGAATGAGTCCCCCCAGGCCGTTCTCCACCTGCCGCCAGTCGTTCTCGAAGAAAGCAGTGAGGTAGTAGGGGACTCCCGCGAGGTAGATGGCGCCAATGAGCATGGCCGATCGAGGTTCGGGGATCGTCCACGTCCAATAGAAGTCAGTCCCGCGGGGGAAGAAGAAGAGCAAGAGCCCAAACGGGACGATAACGCCCAGGTTTGCCAGGAAAAGCGCACGAAATTCACGGATGAGTGGTTGACGCAAACGGCACCTCTACATTATGCCCGGAGTGACTGGCGAACAAGGTCGAAAGGAGGAAGAGCACACTGGAGACCGCCCGGTCCGCGGAATGCCGAGAATTGATGATAACAACAAGTGGAAAACCCGTCCAGACTGGGAGGCGCAGGCTCGAGCTGGATCCTGCGAGGCCACGCGACTTGCGATCCTCTGGAGCTTCCGGTATCCTTGCGGCTTCGTTTTTTCGGCGACATTGGAGGCCAATATCCTGGCCGCCGTGCTGCTGGTGAAGCTGCGCCGCCGGGTGTGGAGTGAGGCGTAATGAATCAAATGCGCTTGAACGGCTTCCGACCGGAGCAGGTCGCACATTACGAGGCCGCCGGTTGGCGGGCCTACTATGACCGAGCCTGGGTCAAGGCGTTCCTGTTGATGGTCCGGTTGAACCGGGAGGAATTCCGCATGCCGTTCATGACGGCGGTGGCCGGTGCGGTCGATATCGTGCGGGCGAGTATGGCGTTCGCCCCAGTCGACAACGATGTCTTCAGTGCCGCCGATTTCATCCGCCGCTACTATGTCAAAGCACGCCGCTCGGCCGGGATCCAGACGGATGCGGAGACGTTGGCCGGATTGGAAATGGACTACTGGATCGTACACCGCGATCTGGCGGGTGCACGGATGAAGAACCACGAATTGGACAACATCAAACCAATGATCGAGTCTCTTGTCCGGCTGCACGCGGCGCTCTTCAACGCCGAGCCCAGGGCGAGGCGCCGGTCGGCCGAGCAGCGCGCCAAGGCGGCGGTAACCGTCGACCGCATCACCGGCCGCTATTCGACCGACGTCGAAGCCGACTGGGCGAGGGTGGAGGTGTATCTGGAGGAGGCATATCGGGCGTTGGCGGACGGGTAGAGCGAGCACGGGGCGCGGACAAGTTCCATGGACGACTGACGGCAGACGATAGACGATGACCGGGGACGGAGGACCGGGGACCGAACGTGATCCGACCCTCGTCCTCGGTCTCCGGTCGTCAGTCTTCCCTCGCCCGTCGTCCGGGCGGCGCGGCCGCCCGATCTAGGGTGGTGCCTCCAGAACGAAGTCGTCGAATCGCGCCTGAACGCCTCGCCCCAGCCCGATCAAGCCAATCGCCCCGGAATCGAACCACGGCGAGACCGGACGCTGGCCGGGCTCGGCCTCTTCCCCGGTCATCAATTCCAGAAACCGCTGATTGAGGCGGATTTCCAACAGCCGGCCGTCCTCGGTTATAGTGATTTCCAGCTCATTCATTCTTCCGACCTGAAGAAAACCGGCCTGGCCGCTTGAAACCGAGCTCCAAGGATCGAGCTTGTCCGGTTCGTGCATGTACACGTGCCAGCTGTTGTCGAAGATGTTGAATCCGAGGGCGAGCAGGTAGTCTTCCCGATCGAGCAGGCCGTCAACGTCCTGGTCGAGCAGGCGCAGGATCACCCCGAACTCGCGGTCCGACAACCCGTCTTCGAAGGTGAACCTGACCTTCAGGTGATAGTTGGAGAGCCCCCGGCCGCAGGTTTCGCAGACCACCATGCAATCGACCGGCAGATCGAAGTTGGCCACGTCGTTGGCGCACTCGTCGTAGGGCCCCAAAAACAGGGCTCCATCGTGCAGCGTGGCGCCCTCACCAAGCAGGAAGCCGCTCGATTCGCTTTCGAAATCCTCCTCGAGGAGCGTCATCTGCTCGGTGCTCTCGTCTGGGGCGGCACTTTCGGCCTTGGCGGTAGCCTCGGCCCGAGCGTCCTGCAACTGAGCCTCGAGCGTGGCGATGCGAGCGCCGCCATCCTGCCCTCCGAGCCCGAAGGGCAGCAGGCTGCAGGCCAGGGCGCCGACTGCCAGCGTGGACAGGGCCGCCAGAAAGAACCCGGGGTTTCTTCGTTTCTCGATCTTCATGACGGCACCCTCCGGTCTGCGCGCTTCGGTCTCTCAGCCGAAGCATACCACGACGCATCTTGCTTCATCAGCAGGCTTGCTGGCTAGACTCCGAACCCAGTCCGACGCAAAGGCGCGTGCTATGCGTCCCTCAAGCGTGCTTGGCTTGCGCGGAGACGGAGTTCATTTAGCCACTCTCTGGTCGCGTTCGATCATGGTGTTGGATCCAAGATCTCACTAGTTGCGCGACCCCGAGCGGTTCAGTCCTTGACCGCAACCGAGGTCCAAGTCTGACCACCGTCGGCGGTCTGGGCCAGGATGAGGCACCCGCCTCCACAATTGTCCTCGAAAAGAATACTCCATCCGAGTTCCGACGTGACAAACTCGAGCCTGTTGTGAAAGCCGGGTAAACCGGTCTGCGGGAACGACTCCCAACTGATCCCGCCGTCCTGTGAACGGAAGAGCGCGTCGTGCGTCGCCACGATCCAGGTCTCCGGGGGTAAGAATTGCGCGGGGATCGAGATGCCGGCACCGATCGTGCCTGCAATCTCGACGGCGAGCGATGCCGCCGGCTCCCAGGTCTCCCCGGAATCGTGGGTGCGGTAGATGGCGAGTGCCGTGGGCTCGGAGGCCGCGTCCCGGAGCGTTGTCGCGACTACGCCCTCCTGATCGTTGATGAACGCCGGCAGGGCGTAGTCGTTATAGTTGAAGCCGTCCTCCACCGGATTGGGGGCTGGCGATTGCTCCTGCCAGGTGACGCCGCCGTCCGCCGTCCGGAAGAGCCCCCGCGGCGCGCCGGTGCAACAGCTGCCGATAATCCACCCGATGGATGGCGTGATGAAGTGGATACGGCCGTCGAACGGAAGCCTCAACCGATCCCAGGTCAGGCCGCCGTCACTCGTCCGGTACAGGTCTGCGGCCGAGCTGTTCATCGTGACGGTCTGGCCGATCGTCAGCCAACCGTGTTGGGGGTCGACGTAGGTCAGATTCTGAGGCGCGCCGACGGTTCCAAGCGCAAGGGTTGCCCCGAACGGGTCGGTGTGCCAGGTTTCCCCGCCGTCCTCGGTGCGCATGATTTGAACGGGGAGCGCGGTCGCGTCGGGCGCGGGCGAGGTCGAGAGCGCCACCCACCCTAGACTCCTGCTCAGGAAGAACACGTCTCGAACCTCGAACCCTTCCGCCTTCGGAGGCGTGATCTCGCGCCAGCCCGCGCCGGCATCCGAGGTGACTAACAGCGATCCGCCGACCAGCGCCCACCCTTCGCTTGGGGAGAGCAACTGCGCGTCATCCACGCGGGCCCGGTCCCAGGCAGGAACCGGCGGAGAGGGGGAATCCCCGCCGGGGCCCCATTGGATCGTTAATAGCAGCTGCATTACGCGGGCCGAGACCTCCGGGTACGACGAATGGCTCTCCACCGTCAGGCGATAGGCGTCGCTGCCATGCACCAAGAGCAGGACGCTCATGCCATAGGGACCGCAGGGTATGTCCGGGAACAGCAGCGCGTGCTCGGACCCGATCTCGAGCGCTTGGCCTTGTGATGGGTCCAGCCCGCAACCGTCCTGGGAGGCGATTGACTCCAAGGAGGTAGGGCCGACTGCACTGAAGCGTTCGACGCTCAGAGAGAAGTTGGGCGATGTGTCACTGACGATGGCGATCCCGTCGGGAAGAGGACTGAGCACCCCATCCACGCTGGGCTTCTCACCGATGTAGAGCACATACCCCTGGGGGTATTGGATCGTGAAACGCCCGTCGTCCGAGCCATAGGTCAAGAGGGCAAGGGGTGTTGGAGAGGGTGACGGGGTAGTCGAGGCAGGAGGAGGCGGGGGAGTCAGTGTGGCCGGTGGCGCAGACTGTACGCCGGACGGCAGATTGCATCCGGCGGCCAAGGCCGCGGCGAAGAACACCAGGCTCACGATACGGGCGCGCCCAAACCACCTTGCTGCGCCGGATAGTGCAGGCTGTCCCGCCACGGCGTGCTCCACAATGAAATGGCCCATTGCTACACTCTCCTGATACCGGTTGGACGAGGCGGAAGCACTGGAAGTTCCCTATAACGAGTCAGACCGAGGTTACGAGCCTCAATGATGCAGGAGAGCGCCATGGTCGGGGTATTATCAGCCGATTCCGGCGGGATGCACAGATCGGGTTCTCTATACCGGTCTTCCTCAAGATGCGGCTCGGATTCGAAGACCAGCCGGCAGGCTGGCACCATCCATGGGAGCGTGCTCAATGCGGTGTTGGTGCAAGCCTGGGAGGAGGCAATTTCAGTCGGGTTCATGTCGATGCTGTTCGCCGGGAGCCAGGCGGTTCTGCTGGCGGTGCGGTGGAGTGTGGTGGCGGGCTCGGGCCGGGTCGCGAGCGGTTCAGATCGGGCCCGGTCGACACATCGATCTACCGTAAATGTGGGGAGCGGCTCGATCGGCAGAATGGGTGGCCGGGCGACGATGGGATGCGACGAAATTCCCCGCTCCGGAAGCTCGCTACCAGATCCGACTTGGCATCACCCGGCGTATCTAGTAATTGAAAGGATCTGCTTCAGCGCTTATAGAATTGCAGAACGGGGAGGGAGGTAGCTATCGGCGCAGCTTGATGCAATGCTGGGTACTGGTGGCAGGTTTGGGAAACCAAGTGATTCAGGTGAGGGATGGGAACATGTCAGAGAAGCGTTTCGTGCCGGTTTTGTTGGTGATCGCGCTGCTGGCGGCGGTCGGAGGGGTCGCGGCGAACTCCGGAGGCGATGGATGAGGCCTTCGCCACCGGCTTCGGCGCCCTCAGCGTCCACGAGGTCGCCACGCACCCCACCGACTCGAGCAGGTTCTACTCGTCCTACTACGCCGGA
>Ga0209342_10000488_pt1 | contig 45661 bp, 50 predicted proteins | sample RifCSP16_2_FD_184023 | JGI IMG/M metagenome (GOLD analysis project Ga0209342, IMG submission 184023) | Soil microbial communities from Rifle, Colorado - Rifle CSP2_sed 16_2 (SPAdes) (version 2) | ecosystem: Environmental > Terrestrial > Deep subsurface > Rock core/Sediment | place: Rifle...
CGTGGTCGCGTTCTTCTCGAAGCCGCCGGCGCGCGCCGAGTCGAACTCCATGAAGAACGCGTCCACGTGCGTCGAAAACATCGCCTCCGCGACCGATTCGTAGCCGCCCTCGGCGACCCAGGCGCTGCGGAAGTTGCCGCGGCAGGTGTGCATGGTGATCGTCATGCCCTGCGGCCTGCCCTCGAGCGAGCCGTTTACCGCGTCGGCATAGATGCGCGGCAGCTTTTCCGGGTCGTCGCCGTTCCTGCGGCATTGCTCGCGGATCTTCGGGTCGCACAGGTAGGCGAAGGACACGTCGTCGAGCTGAAGGTAGGTGCAGCCGGCCGCCGCGAAGGCCGCGATCGCCGCGCGATGCGCCTTCGATGCATCGGCCCAGAACTCGTCGAGATCCGGATACACCTCGCGCGAGACGCCCGCGCGGCCGGGCCGCAGGTGCAACATGGCAGGCGACGGGATGGTCATCTTCGGGGTCTTGCGCGTCGTGCGCTTGAGGAACTCGAAGTGATCCACCATCACCGGCCGCGTGTAGCGCAGCTTCCCCGTCACGTTCGGGATCGGCGGCTGCTCGGTCGAGCCGGAGAAGCCCGGGCCGGACATCTGCTTGAGCGTCACGCCGCCCAGGCCCGACTGGAAGTCGAGGTGCCAGTAATCGCGCCGGAATTCGCCGTCGGTGATCGCCTCGAGGCCGATCGCCTCCTGCCTGGCGACCGCGTCGCGGATCGCGCGGTCCTCGGCCTCTCGCAGCGCTCCGGCGTCCAGCCCGCCGCGCTTGAATTCCGCGCGCGCCGCGGCGAGCTCGGGCGGGCGCAGCAGGCTTCCGACCTGGTCGGCGCGGAACGGCGGCGTCATCTGGTGGCCGGCAATGCTACCATCGCCGCGCCGGGCCGCAGCTTACCGGTTCGCCCCGCGGTGGACATCGTTTTCGCCTCGCAGATCGAGTCGCCCGAATCGTGGCTGCCGCGCCTGCGCGATGCGCTGCCGGGAGACCGCTTCCACGTCTGGCCCGACGTTCCCGACCTTCAAGCCGTGCGGGTCGCGCTCGTCGGAGAGCCGCCGGCCGGAGCGCTAGGGACACTTCCCAACCTCAAGCTCATCCAGTCGCTGTGGATGGGAGTGGACGGCCTGCTCGCCGACGCGACGCTGCCGTGCGGCGTGCCGATCGCGCGCATGGTGGACGCGGGCATGGTGGCAGCGATGGCGGAAACCGTTCTCGTTCATGTGCTCGACTGGCACCGGCATCTCTACCGCTATCGCGCGCACCAGTCCGAAAGCATCTGGCGCAGGCACAGGCAGTACCTCGCCTCCGACCGCACCGTCGGGTTGCTCGGTCTGGGAGCCCTCGGCCATGAGGCGGCGCGCCGGCTGCTCTCGTTCGGCTTCAAGGTGTGCGGCTGGAGCCGCAGGCCGAAGCGGCTCGAGGGCATCGAATCGTTCACCGACCTGGACGAGGTGCTGCGGCGCAGCCAGGTGCTGGTGTGCCTGCTGCCCCTCACCGCGCAGACTCGCGGCGTGCTGAACGCCGCCGCGTTCGCGAAGATGCCCGAGCACTCTTGCGTGATCAACATCGCGCGCGGCGGGCACGTCGTCGAGCGCGACCTGCTCGGCGCGCTCGACTCGGGCCACCTCGCGCACGCCTACCTGGACGTCTTCGAGACCGAGCCGCTGCCGGCGGCGCATCCGTTCTGGCGCCATCCCGGTGTGACGCTCACCCCGCACTGCGCCGCGCTCACCGAGCCGAGAACGGCGGTGCCGGTCCTGGTCGAGAACATCGAGCGTGTGCGGCGCGGCGACCCGCCGCTCAATCTGGTCGATCGCGCCGCGGGCTACTAATTAATTAGGCGTCCCGCTACAGCGCTTCGACCTCGCGGGCCGTGATGCGGCGGGCGCGCTTCGCGAGCCGCGCGTCGAAGGTCACGAACGCCTCGGCAGCCGCCGCGGACGCCAGGTGAAGCGCGTCGGCGAAATCGAGCCCCGCCTCGAACCAATCGAGCGCCTGTGCCACCGCCTGCGCGTTGTCCAGGGCGACGTTCGCCAGGCCGAGCAGCTTGCGCAGCGAGGCCGCGATGACCGCGGGTCCGATATCGTAGGCGCCGCGCAGGACCCATTCCGTCTCGAGCAGCACGCTCGGCATGACGAGCGCGGTGCGCGTTTCGATCAGCTTGCGCGCGCGCCGCGTCTGCTGCGGATCGTCGTCCACCAGCAAACGGACGACGACGTTGGTGTCGAGCGCGATCACCTGCGCCTGCGCGCTTCGCGCAGGATCGCGTTCTCCATGTCCTTCAGCGTCTTGCGCGGCCCCTTGTAGCCGGCCGAGCCGATCACTTCATCGAGCCTGGTCTCGGCGAACGGCTTGAGCGGCCGCAGCAACACCCCCTCGGGACGATCCTCGACCGCAAGCTCAGTTCCGGGCTTCCACCTGCGGGCCGCTCGGATCGCCCTGGGCAGTACGAGCTGCCCCTTGCTGGAAAGCTTGGTAGTCTCCATGGCGACCTCAAGGTAAGACGAACGTAAGACATGGTACCCTGTGAAGCGCTGGCGCGCAACGGGGCGATGCCGCTCAGCGCCTGAGCCAGCGCCGCGTCGGGAACAGGTGCAGGTCGAAGCGCGCCGCGACCCAGCCCCACAGCCCCTGCGGCGCGTAAAGCATCACCACCACCGCGATCGCGCCGAGCGCGATCAGGTACCAGGTGCCGAAGGTGGCGAGCGTCTCGCGCAGCGCGAAGAAAAGCAGCGTGCCGACGATCGGTCCCTCGATGGTGCCGATGCCGCCGATGACGACGATGAAGATCACGTACGCTGTCCAGCTCACGTCGAAGGCGGCGTTCGGCGAGATGCGCAGGATGTTCATGTAGTAGATCGCGCCGACGACGCCGAACCCCGCCGCCGAGACGATGTACACCCAGAGCTTGGTGAACGCGACGTCGACCCCCTGGCTCGCCGAGGCGACTTCGCTGTCGCGGATCGCGGTGAGCGCCAGGCCGTGCCGCGAGCGCAGCAGCAGATACACCGCAGCGACCGCGGCGACCGCAGCGGAGAGCGCCATCCAGTAGGCGAACGGCTCGCGCGTCGCGCGCGGGATCGCGGCCATCGCCATCAGGCTCTGCCCCGAGCCCCCGCCGAGCATGGAAACGTTCGCGAGCAGCAGGCGGAACACCTCGGCGAGCGCCCAGGTGCCGATGGCGAAATAGCCGCCCTGCAACCGAAACAGCAGCTTCGCGGCGGGCCAGGCCACCAGCGCCGCAGCCAGGCCCGCGAGCGGCACGCACAGGAACGGGTTCACTCCGCCGTGATTCGCCAGCGCGAAAAGAAGGTAGCCGCCGAGGCCGAGGAACGCCTGGTGCCCGATCGACACCAGCCCGCCGTAGCCGGCGAGCAGGTTCCACATCTGCGCCATGACGAGGAAGCTGAAGAATTCGATCGCGAGGCGCATCGTCCCCGAATCGGACCACCACGGGAGGGTCGCGCCCGCGGCGAGCGCTGCCGCGGCGAGCCCCGCGCCGAAGCGGCTCGCGCGCGTAGCGCGGACGACGACCGGTGCGCTCACCGCGTCCTCGGGAAAAGGCCTTGCGGGCGAATCAGCAGCACGGCGAGGAACACCAGGTGGCCGAACAGCAGCCCCCATCCCGGATCGATGCGGAAGCCCACCGTCTGCGCGACGCCGAGCAGGATGCCGCCGGCGAACGTTCCCCAGAACGACCCCAGCCCGCCGATCACCACCGCCTCGAACGCGAACAGCAGGTAGGCCGGCCCGTCGGTCGGCGAGAACGAGGTGCGCATTCCCAGCAGTACGCCTGCGAGCGCCATCAGCGCGAGCGCCAGCGCCATCGCGAGCGCGTAGGTGTGCCGCTGGTCCACTCCCATCAACTGCACCGTTTCCGGGTCGTCGGAGGCCGCGCGCATTTCGCGGCCGAGCGCCGTGCGCGAGAAAAGCAACTGCAGCGCCAGCACGAGCACGAGCGCCGCCACGAATACGCCGAGCGGGAACCAGCCGACGGCGATCGACTCGCCCAGGCGCAGGCTCGCCGTTGTAAGCGTCTCGGCGCGCAGTGCCTTCGAATCGGCCGAGAAGCCCTCGAGCAGCAGGTTCTGGATCACGATCGAAAGACCGAAGGTCACAAGCAGCGGCGGCAGCAGGCCCTTGCCGAGCGTTGCGTTGAGCACGCCGCGCTGCAGCCAGTAGCCGCCGAGCGCGAGAACCGCGATCACGAGCGGCGCCGCGGCGAGCGGATGCAGCCCCGTGCTTTCCGCGAGCACCAGCGCCGCGTAGGCGCCGAGCAGGATGAAATCGCCGTGCGCGAGGTTGACCAGCCGCATCACCCCCCAGATGAGCGCGAGCCCCATGGCGAACATCGCGTACAGGCCGCCGAGCAGCACGCCCTGCAGCACCGTGTCGAGCCACTCGAGCAGCACGCTAGATCCCGAAGTAGGCGCGCGAGATCGCCTCGCGCGTGAGCCCGCCCGCTGCGCCGGCGAGAGCGACGCGGCCGTGCTGGAGGCACACCACCCGGTGCGCGACGCCGAGCGCGATGCCGATGTCCTGCTCGACTACGACCAGCGACAGGCCTTCGCGCACCAGCCCCGGCAGAGCGTCGTAGATCGACTTCACGACGCGCGGCGCGAGGCCGAGCGATACCTCGTCGCACAGCAGCAGGCGCGGATTGCCCATCAGCGCGCGGCCGATCGCCGCCATCTGCTGCTCGCCTCCGGAAAGCTGAGTGGGGGCTGCACGCCTGCGCTCGCCGAGGCGCGGAAAGAGCGCGTACACGCGCTCGAGGTTCCAGCCGCCGCGCCTGAGCGTCGCGGCGCCCAGCAGCAGGTTCTCCTCGACCGACAAGCTGGGGAACAACCGCCGGCCCTCGGGAACCAGGCTGATGCCGCGCGCGGCGAGCCGATGCGCGGGCAGCCCGCCGACCGGCTCCCCCTCGAAGCGGATCGCCTCGCGCGGCGCGGCGTTCAGGCCCGCCACCGCGCGCAGGAATGTGGATTTGCCGGCGCCGTTGGCTCCGATCACCGCGACGATCTCGCCCGGCGCGAGATCGAAATCGATGCCGAACAGCGCCTGGAAGTCGCCGTAGAACGCGGTGAGGCCCCTGGTCTCGAGCAGCTTCACGCCTCGATCCCCTGCAGTTTCGCTTCTATTCCCATGTACACGCGCTGCACCTCGGCGCTCTCGATCACGGCGCGCGGCTCGCCGTCGGCGATCAGCCGGCCGAAATCGAGCACCGCGAGGCGCGAGGCACCCGCGACGAGCGCATGTCAGGTTCTGGTAGCGGCCCGTGATCTCGGTCCCGCGGTGCGCCGGGAGCGCCATGATCGGTATCGCACCGGCTCGCGTGAGCGCGAAGAACGCTGCGATGAGCTCCAGGCTGTTGGCAAGCTGGAAGACCACACGGTCGCCGGGCCGCAACCCGTGCGCGAGAAAGCCCGCCGCGAGCGCCTCGGTTGTCTCGCGCAGCTCGGCATAGCTGCAGCGGCGGGCGCCGTCGACCACGGCGAGCTTGTGCGGAGAGCGGCGCTCGCTTCGCACGAGCGCCTCGAACAGCGTGCTGCCCTCCCAGTACCCCAGCTCGCGGTAGCGGCGCGCGAATTCCTCGGGCCAGGGCACACATCCCGGCAGCCGGTTCATCGCGCCGCTGCCATGTATTCCGGCCGCTCGAGCTCGACAGTTGCGGCGTTCGACGGCACGCCCGCCTGGCCACTCGGAGCGATCGCCCGCACGTGATAGCGATAGCGCCAGCCGGCGAGGATCGAGCCGTCCGTCCAATTCGTCGCCTTGACCGCATCGACGACCCGGACACTGCGCCCGTCCTCGGTGCGATAGATGTTGTAATGCGCGGCGCCGGGCGCTTTTCGCCAGCGCAAGGCCACCTTCGACCCCTTGACGCTCGCAGTGAGCCCGGCACCGGTGTCGTCCCAGCGCGGCGGCTGCGCCGTCGGATCATCCTCGGGCGCCTGCAGGGCGCCTTGGGGCCAAAGCCCGCCGCACACCACGGGCTTGTGTGTGCCGTCCAGCTGCTTGCACAGGTTGCAGTAGTCGCAGCGCACGATGCGCTCGAGCTCTCCGCGCCGCACCTTGTTCGTCCAGTCCGGGTCGGCGAGCAGCCCTCGCGCGATGCCGGCGATGTCCGCCCGGCCCTCGGCCAGCACGCGTTCGGCGTCCTCCGGGTCGGCGAGCTTGCCGGCGATCGCCAGCGGAACCGTGCAGCCGTTCTCGACCAGGTACGCCTTGATCCGGCCGGCAAGATCGGCGTTGAGCGCGCGCGGAAACCAGTCGCCCGGCATGGCCCGGTCGCCGGAATAACCGGAATAGGGAAAAAGGACTTGGCCGGGCGTGTGTACGGCGTCCTCGAACTTGCCGCCGACCGACAGCGAAAGGTAATCAAATCCCAGCTCGGCGAACCGCCTCGCGATCAGCCTGGATTCTTCGACGCCGTAGCCGTCCTTGATGAATTCCTCGGCGTTGAAGCGCACCCCGACCGGAAAGTCCCGGCCGACCTTCCCGCGCACCCGCTCCATGACGCGGCCGATCAGCCGCAGGCGCCCTTCCAGCGTCTCGCCGTACTCGTCGCGGCGGGGGTTGCGCCGGGAAAGGAAGGACGACAGCGTGTAGGCGTGGGCGGAATGCAGCTCGATGCCGTCGAAGCCGGCCTCCCGCGCGCGTGCCGCGGCGTCGCCGAACTGCTCGACGATCAGGTCGATCTCCTCGACGGAGAGGGTGTCGATCGTCTGGCGCCACCCGGAGCGGGCCACTTTCGTGAAATGGATGATCTGCGGCACGACCTTCGCGTCGGAGACGTCGTGGACGCGTTTCGCCAGCTCGCGCAGCCCCGGAACGAACTTGTCGTCGCAGATGCGCAGCAACGCCCCCGACTTGTTCTGATGGATCGCCATCGCCTCGACCACGATCAGGCCGGTGCCGCCCTGCGCGTAGCGCCGGTAGCGCTCGATCACCTGGTCGTTCACGAACCCGTCCTCGGTGCACAGGTGAGTCACCATGGCGGGGACCATCACCCGGTTAGGGATGACCATGCCGTTGATGTTCAGGGGTTCCAGCAGCTTCATATGCTCATTCCTCGAAGAATGGCATGTTGGAGCGTGCGGCCTTTAGTCGTTCTTTAGCGGACCGCCCAAGCACGCGGACGGACTGCCCGAGCGCGGGGCAGGGTGTTTCTTGCTGTACGTCAACTAATCCGACCGCAGCAGCTGATAAAGCGCCCGCGTCCCCGAGGACGGTGCGCGCTCCTCGTACCGGCCGAGCGCCTCATGGCACAGCCGGTATTGGCGCTCCAGCGCGTCCCGACGTCCGACGAGGTGGAAGAACCGCATCATCTCCTGGTGCGCGGGTTCGAAGCAGGGCGAAATCCGCAGCGCCTTTTCCGCGTATTCGCTGGTCTTCTCGGCGCGGCCGAGCTGCCGGAAGATTTCCGCCGTGTACGTCAGCATCTTGACGTACACCTCCTCCAGCCAATAACGCCGGCTCCAGCACCAGTCGTACTCGGTATTCTCGGCGTACTTGGGCGGGATGTCCGCGAACAGGGGGCCGGTGTAGAGCTTGTCGGCGACCTCCTGGCACGCGAGCGACTCCTCGAGCCGGTTCTCCCTGAGCAACTGCTCGCCCCGCCGGCAGAATTGTTCGAACAGCGGCTGGTCGATCCATGTCCCCTCCGGCAACGCGAGGGCATAGCGGTGATCGCTGCACGCCAGGTAGCGGGATTCCCGGCTCGAGCGCCACTCGGGGTCGAGCGCGATGCGCAGGCAATGGATCGCGTGGTACAGGCGATTGAGGCTTTGGCTCGTGGACTCGGCTTCGGGCCACAGCAGGTCTGCCATCTCCTCGGCGCTCGCCCCCTTGGCGCCGCGACTCAGAAGGAAAGCGAACACCGTCTTGGCCTTGATCGTGGCCCCGTGCGCGAGATTCCACCGCACGGGGGTCCCGTCCTGACGATAGATGCGCAGGTTGCCGAAGCTGCGGATCTTCCAGCGATGCTCGGTCGGCAGCTCGTCGAGCGGCGGGGCCGGCCGGCGCAGCCCGTGCCGGCGCCTGGGAGCGCGGACCGGATCCACGCGTTCGGCGCCCTGCATTTCGATCGCCTGCTCGACCGAAGACGGGTCGCGCCACTCGTTCGCGACGGTCGTTCCGAGACTTTCCATCCAGCTGTGCAGCTGGCCGCCGAGGTCTCCGCTCAGCAGGACCGGGGGAGGCAGGAAGTGCGGGTTGCGCCGCAACCCCTCCCCGTCGAAGACGTACGCGTGCGTGCGAAGGGCATCGAGCATCATGGATTCGGGGAAGAACGGGCTGTGATAAAGGCACACGGCCCGCACCGGCGAATTCACGACCCACTGATGCAGGGCCGCTTCGAACTCCGCCTGATGCGCGATTCCCGACGGTGCGTGGAGCAGCCAGGACATGTCTATGAGCAGCAGGCACCGGTCGAGCTCCGCTCCCCGACCGCCGCACAGGTCGCGCAGCCTGCCGACGATGGTGTTGGTCGAGATGGGGGAGTCGCGCATGCCGAGTGTGGAGCTCTCCACGACCTCGGAGTCGCACAGCGGGGTGGCAGCCCTGCCCGCGCCTGCGGTGTCTTCCCCATTGGAGATGAAAATGACCCGGCGGCCCGAGCGGCGCGCCTCCTCGATTCCGGCGGCGCACAGCGCGGAGAGGTCCTCGGCGCGCTCGAAGAACATGCACAGGTGATGATCGAGAGACATCGGCCGCGATTCGGCTCGGGCGCCGAACCATGGCGCTAATCATGTTTCATCGCCTGCCGGACGGTCAATAGCCGATCTTCGGGTACCAGTCCTTGCCGCGCCCCTCCGGCGTGAAATCGAGCAGGTTCCACAGCGGCCAGATCGGGTCCACGTGGCGCGCGTTCTGGCCGCGCTCCTGCTTGGCGAACAGCAGCTCGGTCCCGTAGTAGTGGCGGATCTTCCCGCGCCGGCGCACGAACACGTTGAGCATCGGCCATTGCGAGCCGTCCGGCCCCTCGCCGTGGTAGTCGGCGTTGTAGCTGTTGCCGGCCGACGAGAGCAGCCGGAAGTTGGACCAGCCGCGCTCGTCCGCATAGGCGCGGATGCGCTCGATCGGGGACTTGGCGATCACCACCAGGTTGGTGCGCTGCGCGACGTGCTGCGCGTTGCCGTTCAGCGCGTCGAGCATCGCGGTGCACATCGGGCAGGCTTTCTCCATCTTCGGCCCGTACATGAAGCTGTAGGCGACCAGCGTTTCGCCGCGCTCGAACAGCTCCGATAGTTTCACTTTTCCGCTCTCGCCCTCGAACACGTAATCCCCGGGCACCTCGCCGCCCGCCGGCAACTTGCGCCGCAAGGCCGCGACCGCCTCGACCTGCTTGCGCAGCGCCATCTCGGCACGCAGCAGCTTGTGGCGCGCCGCGCGGTAGGCCTTGGGCTCGTTGGGAAAGCGCATGTCGTGCATGATCAGCCTCCGAAGAATCGATACGACCCGACCGCGTCCAGTTCCACCGCCACAGGCGGCTCCTCGCAGCGGTCCTTGACCCCGGCTGTGAACGCCTTGAACGCCGCCATCTCCGAGAGCGGATTGCTCCCGTCGGCGGTTTCGAGCGAAACGACGTGAACGAAGCTCACACCGTCTTTCGCCCTGAACGAGGCATAGCGCAGCCCTGCCGGCTGCTCGCGCTGGAGCTGCTCGAACACCCGGGCAATCAAGGCTTCGTTCTCCCCCGCCTGCCCGGGCTTCACCTTGTAGCGCACGATGATTCTCTTCATTCGGAATCCTGCCAGAAAAGGTTGACAGCGGAAGCGCCGGGGTTAATACTAAACCACATGGTTAAGTCTTCGCAAGACCCGCTCGACGCCGTGTTCGCCGCCCTCGCCGACCCGACCCGCCGCCGCGTGCTGGCCTCGCTCAGCGCCGGCAACCTGCCGGTCACCGAGCTCGCCGGCCCGCACGACATGTCGCTTCCCGGCTTCATGAAGCACCTGCGCGTGCTCGAGAACGCGGGGCTGATCGGCTGCTCCAAGGAAGGGCGAGTGGTGCGCTGCACCCTGTCGGCGGGGCCGATGCGCGAGGCGGCGGTGTGGCTCGCGCGCTACGAGAAGTTCTGGACCGAGAAGCTCGATGCGCTCGGCCGTTACCTCTATCAACAGGAGGAGCTGCAAACATGGCACAAGCCAAGCTCGACGAAAGGCCCTCGCTCGTCCTCACCCGCACCTACCCCGTCGCGCCGGAAAAGGTCTGGCGGGCGTGGACCGACGCACAGGCGCTGAGCAGCTGGTTCAAGCCGGACGCGAGCTTCGCCGTGCAGGCGGAAGCGGACGCGCGCGTCGGCGGGCGCTTTCGCATCCTCATGAAGACGCCGGCCGGCGAGGAGCACGACGTGAGCGGGGTCTTCCGCGAAGTCGTACCCAACCGCAAGCTGGTGTTCACCTGGGCATGGAAGTCCACGCCAGAGCGCGAATCGCTGGTGACGCTGACGTTCCGCGCCGCCGGCGGCGGCACCGAGCTCGAGCTCAGGCACGAGCAGTTCTTCGACGCCGCGGCGCGCGACAGCCACCAGCACGGCTGGAACGGCTGCCTCGCGGGCCTCGAGCGCTTTCTTGCGTAGGAGACAATCATGGAACGAAAGGAGCGTTAGTCACGTCCACCAACACGATTCGGCTTCATCGCGTGCTCCGCGCGGCGCCCGAGAAGGTGTATCGGGCGTTCCTCGATGCGGACGCGCTTGCCAAATGGCTTCCTCCCAACGGCTTCACTTGCAAGGTTCACCACCTGGACGCGAAGGTCCGCGGCACCTTCAGGATGTCGTTCACGAACTTCACGACCGGCAGGAGCCACTCGTTCGGCGGCGAGTATCTCGAGCTGACGCCGCACGAACGCATCCGCTACACCGACAAGTTCGACGACCCGAAGCTGCCGGGAGAAATGCAGACCACCATCACATTGAAGAAGGTTTCCGTCGGCACCGAGTTGAGCATCGTGCAGGAGGGGGTGCCTGGGGTCATCCCGCCGGAGGCCTGCTATCTCGGCTGGCAGGAATCGCTCACGGCTCTCGCGAAGCTCGTCGAGCCGGAGATCCCCGACTGACGTGTCGGAAACAGACCGGAACCCGAAACCGAAAGGAGCCTCCAATGCGATTCATGATCATCGTCAAAGCGACCAAGGACTCGGAAGCCGGCAATAGGAGGCCTTCATGAGCTACGTTGATGGATTCGTCGTGCCCGTTCCGAAGAGGAAGCTGGAGGCCTATCGCAGCATGGCGCGCAAGGCCGGGAAAATCTGGCGCGAGCACGGCGCTCTCGAGTACATCGAATGCGTCGCCGACGACGTGAAGCCGGGCAAGCGCACGTCCTTCCCGCAGGCGGTGAAGCTGAAGCCGGGCGAGGCGGTGTGGTTCTCCTGGATCGTCTACAAGTCGCGCAAGCACCGCGACCGCGTCAACGCCAAAGTCATGAAGGACAAACGCATGGCGCCGATGATGGACCCGAAGAGCTTCCCCTTCGACGGCAAGCGCATGTTCTGGGGCGGGTTCAAGGTGATGGTGGATCTCTGACCGGAATCGGCGATACGAAGGTGGTGGATTCGATCGTCGTCGGCTGACCGTGCCGGCGCGCCTGCCGGGGCGCGTGCCGCGCACGCACGCGCCGTAGCCCGGGGTTGATGTGTGTCAACCCGCTGCGCGCCATACGGCGCTAGCGTTTCGCCCGATGAGGATCAAGGAGATCTGCAGCCGCGCGGTGGCGGTCGCCGCCCGCTCGACCAGCCTGCGCGAGGCGGCGCACCTGATGCGCGAGCACCACGTCGGCGCGCTCGTCGTCATCGACACGAAGGAAGGCGTCGCGCGGCCGGTCGGCATGCTCACCGACCGCGACATCGTGGTGGAGGTGGTCGCGGCGACCGGGGCGGACCCCGATACCCTGACGGTGGGCGAGGTGATGTCCGGCGAGCCCGCGACGGTGGCCGAAGACCTGGGTGTTTTCGAGGCGGTCGAGGTGATGTGCGACCGCGCGGTGCGCCGGCTGCCGGTGGTCGCCGCCGACGGCAGGCTGGTAGGCATCATCACCCTGGACGACCTGCTGCGTGTGCTCTCGACCGAGCTTGCGGGGCTCTCTGCCGCGCTGCAGCGCGCCGGCCGGCGCGAAGTGCAGCGCCGCGCACCGCTCGGAAAATCGCTCTGAGGCCTTCGGTCGACGTCGCTGCGGGACGACGCGGTCGCGTCCCCTGAACAGCGCAAGCGGCTGATTTTGCGCAATTCCGCTTCGGGCATGAAGCGTGCGTGCGCGGTTTGCCTTGAATCGACATCCTCGAGGGAGGCAAGCATGCTTCAGAAGGACGGATTCTTCCGCCGCCGCGACGAAGGCGCGTTCCGCGCAACGCAACCGATTCCCCCTGCGCCGGCATCCGAGCGGCCCGGCACGCCGGCGCCAGGCACCGCTGCGGCCCATCCCGAGCCGGCGCGCCACGAGCACAAGGGCGAAGAGCGCAAGGAAGCCAAGCTGATCGTCGGCCCGGACATCAAGATGAAGGGCGTCGAGGTCACCGACTGCGACACCCTGGTGGTCGAGGGAAGGATGGAGGCAACGCTCGACTCGCGGGTGCTGCAGATCGCGCAGAACGGCGTGTTCCAGGGCACGGTGGCGGTGGACCAGGCCGAGATCCACGGCAAGCTCGAGGGCGAGCTCACCGTGCGCAAGCAGCTCGTCATCCACGGCACCGGCAAGGTGTCGGGCAAGATCCGCTACGCCAAGATCAAGGTCGAGGAAGGCGCCGAGATCGCGGGAGAGATCGCCATGCTCGACAAGGCGGCGCAACCGAGCCCGGCACTCACGCGGCGCCCCGGCGTACCGACAACCCAGTAGCTAGGGCTGCCCGGTACAGAGCATTCCCTCGCTTTCGACGAACCGGACCACGCGTTCCAGGCCGTGGCCGGTCTTGAGATTGGTGAACACGAACGGCCGCGCGCCGCGCATCCTGCGCGCGTCGCGCTCCATCACCTCGAGCGATGCGCCGACCATCGGCGCCAGGTCGATCTTGTTGATCACCAGCAGGTCCGATTTGGTGATCCCGGGACCGCCCTTCCTGGGAATCTTGTCGCCGGCGGCGACGTCGATCACGTAGAGCGTCAGGTCGGAGAGCTCCGGGCTGAAGGTGGCGGCCAGGTTGTCGCCGCCCGATTCGATGATCACCAGGTCGAGCGCCGGGAATCGTCGCGTGAGCCGCGCTACCGCTTCGAGGTTGATCGAGGCGTCCTCGCGGATCGCGGTGTGCGGGCAGCCGCCGGTCTCGACGCCGAGGATGCGCTCGGGCGCGAGCGCCTGGTGGCGAACCAGGAACTGGGCGTCTTCCTCAGTGTAGATGTCGTTGGTGACGACCGCGATCTCGTACCTGTCGCGGAGGGCCCGGCACAGCGCCAGCGCAAGCGCAGTCTTGCCCGAGCCGACCGGGCCGCCGATGCCGAGCCTCAGCGTCATGACCGGAACAGCGTCGAATACTGGGTTTCGTGGCGGCCCGAGAGGAACGCGAGGCCGGGAGCGGAGTTGCCCAGCTCGTCGTCGGTGAGCGACATGGTCCTCGTGGCGCGGGGGAGCGCTTCAGTCCGCGTGCACCCGCACCCGCGGCTCCGCCTTCAGCCAGGTCGTGCGTTTTACGACCCGAAGGTCGTAATCAACCTGGAGATTCAGCCAGAGCTCGGGCGACACGCCAAAATACTTCCCCAGCCGCAGCGCGGTGTCGGCGGTGATCGAGCGCTTGCCGTTCACGATGTCGCTGATGCGATTGGGCGGCACGGCGATCTCGCGCGCGAGCGCGTTGATGCTCACCCCCATCGGCTTCATGAATTCCTCGTGCAGGATCTCGCCCGGGGGGATTGGATCGAGCAGTTTGGCGGCCATGATCTCTCCTAAGAGTGGTAATCGACGATCCACATTCACTGACGGGCCGTGACGTGGAGCGCCTCCGACGAACGCCTACTGGTAGTCCTGGGGCTTGCAGGTCGGGTCGAGGTCGTAACCGAGAAGAGAAGAGATAAGAGATAGGACAACTTATCCGCCCGTTGCGCGCTCTTGGTCCTCGTGGCGCGCGAATCGCGCTTGCACTGGGTTGGTTCGCGGCGGATCTGGCTCGTCATGGGATTTCGTTCGGCGCTTGAGGCACGCGCAATCGGCGTTATGGTGGATGCTGCGCGCGTTGGTGCCGTTCAGGCAAGCACAGACGCGCTCAGGGGCGAGCGCGCTCGCCCCTGAGCGCGTCCTCAAGCGATGTCGGCGACGGGATGGCAAGTAAGCGGCAGGCTCGCATGCGCGGGCCAGGCGCCCGGAGGCACGGGCGGTGCGCGCTCCAGCGCCTCCGGCTGCCAGCAACCCAGGTGCGTGAGAATCGCCCGCACCACCGCGGGGTCCTCGATCAGCGCGATGACGCGCATCGGGCCTTTGCACTTGGGACATTCGAGAGGATCGGATTCATAGACCTTGCGGATGAGCCGCGCCCAGGCCGCCTTGGCGCGCTGCGCGAATTCGCTCAGGACTTCGGTGACGCGGCCGAGGCTCGTCGCGTGAGGCGCGACTTTTTTCGCCCGCGCCCGCGGCTGCGGCTCGAGTACCAGCCGCAGTAACGGACCAATTGCTCGTAGCGGTCCGGAATGTGTTTGCACAGCAGCTCCAGCCACTCGGCGCCAGGCATGACCTGGAAATTGCGCTTCAGCCCCAGGTGGCGTTCTGGATCGGGAACGTCATCTCGGCGGCGGCTGCGTCCTGGTACAGCGGCACCGGCACGCCGCCGAGGCATTGCGCCGCGCACATCACAGCGTAGAGGCGCGGCCGGTTGTCGCCCACCAGCGCCAGCTGATCGCCGCGCTTGAAGTGCCTAGGTTTCGAAGCGCTTCAGGCCTTCGAGCTCGAGCACCGTCACGGCGCCGTATTCCTGGCGCACCAGCCCATCGGCGGCGAGGTGTCGCAGCGCGCGATTGACGCGCTGGCGCGACAACCCGGAGAGCAGGCCGATCTCCTCCTGCGAGATGCCCAGGCGCGCGCCGTTGCCCGGGTAGAGCACCGGGTTGAACAGGCCGGCGAGGCAACGTGCGACGCGCCCGTCGGCAGCGAGCAGCCGGTCGTACTCGACCATGCCGATGAATTGGCCGAGACGTTCGTTCAATTGCATGGTCAGAAAGCGGTTGAAAGCGAGGCTGTGCTCGATCAGCCAGCGAAAGGTCGTGCCGCGCATGAAGGCTACGCGGCTCTCGCGCAGCGCGACCACGTCGTGCTTGCGCCGCTCCCGCTTGAGCAGCGATCCTTCTCCGAACCAGCCGCCGGCGGGCACGCCCATAAGGGTCGTCTCCTTGCCGCTCAACGATACGGTGGTCAGCTTGACCAGCCCCTCGACGACCCCGATCCAGGCGTTTACGGGCTCGCCCCGGCCGCACACGATGCTGCCGGCCGGGAAGCCGCGCACGACGACGCCCGCGAGCACGCGCTGGAATTCCGCGGGGCTCAGCGCGCGCGCCCAAAGGCAGGCTTGCAAGGTGCCCGCGAGGGGATCCACTTTGTCGCGAAAATGTCCGGTAGGCGACAATTATAGGCTGCGGTCCGGCTTAGACTCCGCCTGCCGCTGGAATCGCCACAGGCACAAGCTCGCATCCTGGAGGGGGAGTGAACGTGCCCGAAGATCTGTCCCGGCTCGATACGATAATCAAGCTTGCTCGTACTCGTAACGGGCGATGACGAGAGAACCGCTCCTTGCGGTGGACAACCTCCACCTGGCTTTCGGGGGCGTGCGCGCCCTGCACGGCGTCAGCCTCGAGGTGCGCCGCGGCGAGATCTTCTCGCTTATCGGTCCGAACGGTGCCGGCAAGACCGTCCTCCTCAATTGCGTGAATGGCCTGTACGCGCCGCAGCGCGGGCGTATCCTCTTCGAGGGGCGCGACCTCGCCGGGGTAAAGCCCTACCGCCGCGCCGCCCTCGGCATCTCCCGCACCTTCCAGAAGATCGAGCTCTTCAGCGGGATGACGGTGCTCGACAACATCCGCCTGGGCCGCCATCTGCACATGCGGACCGGACTGCTCACCGGCGCTCTCTACGCGGGGCCCGGCGCCCGCGAGGAGATCGCGCACCGCGAATTCATCGAGCGGGAAATCATCGATTTCCTGGAGATGACCCACTTGCGCAACAGGGTGGTCGGGATGCTGGCTTATGGCCTGCAAAAGCGCGTCGAGCTGGGGCGCGCGCTCGCACTCAACCCCAAGCTCCTGCTGCTCGACGAGCCGATGGCGGGGCTCAACCTCGAGGAGGTCGAGGACATCGCCCGCTTCATCATCGACATCAACGAAGAGGAGCGCTGGCGGGTCACATGTATCCTCGTAGAACACGACATGGGCGTCGTCATGGACATCTCGAACCGCGTGGCGGTGCTCAACTTCGGCGAGAAGATCGCCGAGGGGACGCCCGAGCAGGTCCAGGCAGAGCCCTTGGTGCATCAGGCCTATCTGGGAGAGGAGCAGGGTGAGTACAGCTCACGCCGCTGAGAGCCGGCCGATCACGCCGGAGCTGACGCTGCCGAAACTCCTCTTGGAGACCGCGCAGCGCTACCACGACGGCAAGGTCGCCATGCGCGAAAAGGAATTCGGGATCTGGCGCCCGATCACCTGGCGGCGATACCGGGATGAGGTGCGCGGCCTGGCGATGGGGTTCACGGCGCTTGGTCTCGGCGCCGGCGACAAGGTCGCGCTCATCGGCCACAACCGCCCGGAAGGGCTGTGGGCCGAGATGGCGGCGCTCGCCGTCGGCGGCGTCGTGGTCTGGCTCTACCAGGATGCGCTGCTCGACGAGGTCCAGTTCGTGGTGGATCACTCCGACGCCCGTTTTCTGATCGGCGAAGGGCAGCAGGAAGCGGACAAGGCGCTCGCCGTCAAGCCCCGCTGCCCGAAGCTCGAGCGCATCATCTGGGACGATCCCAAGGGCATGCGCGGCTACGACGATCCCGCTCTCCTCGGCCTTGCCGAGGTGCGCCGGCTCGGGCAGGAACTCGACGCGAAGGATCCTGGAGCGTTCGAGCGCATGGTGGCGCATGGTCGGGGCGACGACGTAGCGCTCCTCTTCTACACCTCGGGGACGACGGCCAAGCCCAAGGGCGCCCTCCTCACCCACACGAACATGCTGAAGATGGGCCAGAACCTCATGGCCGTGGACCCGTGCGGCGAGCGCGACGACTTCGTGTCGTTCCTTCCCTTCTCCTGGATCGGCGAGCAGATGATGTCGGTCTCCTGCGGGCTGCAGGCCGGCTTCACGCTGAACTTCCCCGAGGATCCGGAGACAGTCCAGCACGACATCCGCGAGATTGGGCCCCAGGTGCTGTTCTCGCCGCCGCGGATCTACGAGCAGATGGTCCGCACGGCGCAAGTGAAGGTGCTCGACGCGCCGGCCCTCAAGCGGCGCGTTTACGGCTGGGCGCGCAAAGTGGGGGACGACGTGGCCGAGCGCGTCTTCGCCAAAAAGCCCGTCCCCGGCGCCCTGCGGCTCAAGCACCGGCTGGCCGATCTGCTCGTGTTCAGGAAGCTCCGCGATCATCTCGGGCTGTCGCGCATCCGCCACGCCTATTCGGGCGGCGCCGCTCTCGGTCCCGACCACCTGCGGTTCTTCCACGGCATCGGCGTGAACCTCAAGCAGATCTACGGGCAGACCGAGATCGCCGGCATCTCGGTAGTGCACCGCGACGGCGACGTGAAGTACGACACCTCGGGGCTGCCGATCCCGGAGACGGAGATCCGCATCTCCGCGGACGGCGAGATCCTGTCCAGGAGCCCGTGCGTCTTCAAGGGCTACTACAAGATGCCGGAGGAGACGGCGCGCACGCTTATCGGCGGCTGGCTGCACTCCGGCGACATCGGCTTCATCGACGGCGACGACCACCTGGTCGTCTTCGACCGTCGCAAGGACGTGATGACGCTCGCCGACGGCAGCCGGTTCTCGCCGCAATTCATCGAGACCCGGTTGAAGTTCAGCCCGTACATCAAGGACGCCTGGGTCATCGGCCACGAGCACGACGCCCTGGTGGCCGTCGTCTGCATTGATGCCGGCGTGGTCGGCCGGTGGGCCGAGGAGCGCCATATCGCATATACCTCCTATCCGGAGCTGTCCCAGAAACCCGAGGTGCACGCGCTGGTGGCGGAGGCCCTCCGCCATGTCAACAAGGGACTGCCGGCGCTGGCGCGCATCCGGCGCTTCGTGAACCTGCACAAGGAGTTCGACGCCGACGACGAGGAGCTCACCCGGACCCGCAAGCTCCGCCGCGCGTTTCTCGAGGAGCGCTACCGCGACGTCGTCGCGGGGCTTTACTCGGGCTCGGGGGAAATCGAGCTCGACATGACCATCACCTACGAGGATGGCCGGATCTCGCGCTCGAAGACCACGCTGCGCGTCGTTGACGCGCCGGGGGCCTGATGCGGATCTTCGTCGAGCTCGTGCTTTCGGGAATCATGGTGGGCTCGATCTACGCCCTGGTCGCCCTGGGCTGGACGCTCATCTACAAGTGTTCCGGCGTCCTCAACCTCGCCATGGGCGAATTGACCCTCATCGGCGCCTATGTGTGCCTGACCTATTACCAATGGGGCTTCCCGTTCCCGGTGGCTGTGCTCGCCATGCTGATCACAGGCTTCATCCTCGGCCTCGTCACCGAGCGTCTGTTCCTGCGCCGCATGATCGGCGAGCCGATCCTGTCGGTCATCATGATCACCGCCGGGCTGTCATTCTTCTTCCGGGCGGTGGTGGGCTTCGTCTGGGGCACCGACACGGTGGTCTTCACCCCGCCCGTCTTCCCGCAGGAGCCGCTGCGCTTCTTCAGCATGGTGTTCGGGCAAATCTATATCTGGAGCTTCGTGGCGGCGATCCTGCTCCTGCTGGTGTTCGTGTGGTTCTTCGCACGCAGCCGCTGGGGCCTGTCCATGCAGGCGACCGCCGACGACGAGATGGCGGCGCTCTCTCTCGGCGTGTCGGCCAAGCGCGTGTACGCGCTCGCCTGGGCGATCGCCTTCATGGCGGCCGGGGTGGGCGGCACGCTCCTGGGCAACATCAACGGCCTCAACATCTCCGTCGGCTATCTCGGCCTTCTGGTGCTGCCGGCGGTCGTCCTCGGCGGGTTGAACTCGGTGCCGGGCGCGATCGTGGGCGGCCTCGCGATCGGCGTGCTGCAGAACCTTTCCGATGTCTACATCGGTCCGCTGACGCAGGGGGGGGTGAAGGAGATCGCGCCCTTCGTCTTCATGATCGCCGTACTGCTCATCCGGCCGTACGGACTCTGGGGCTGGGTGAGGATCGAGCGCGTATGACCTTCCGGCCAAGCGGCGTCTATCACCAGACCTACGCGGCGAGCCACGCCTGGTGGCAGTCGAATTTCGTGCGCGCCAAGATGGCGCTGCTGGTCGTCTTCGTCGCCACGCTGCCGCTCTACGCCAGCCTCTACGTCGTCTCGGTGGCCAACATCGTGCTCTACACGATGCTTTCGGCACTCGGCGTGCAGCTGCTCACCGGTTACTGCGGGCAAATCACGCTGGGTCACGCCGCCTTCATCGCGGTCGGCGCCTACGTCACCGCGATGGGCGTGCTCTTCTGGGGCCTGCCCTATCTGGTCGCGGCAATCCTCGGCTGCCTCGTCGCCGGGCTCTGGTCGGTCGTGTTCGGGCTGCCGTCGGCGCGCATCAAGGGCTTCTACCAGATCATGACCACGATGGCGGCGCAGTTCATCACCGTGGATTTCATCATCACCCACTATGTGAGCCGAGTGGGCGGGCGCGAGCACTACTTCTCGCTGCCCCCGGGGACCATTACGATCGGCGGCTGGCCGGTGGACAGCGAGATCAAGGTCTATTATCTGGCCGCCGCCCTCACTTTCCTGTGCTTCGTGGCGCTGGCCAATCTGCTCCGGACCAAGGTCGGACGCGCGTGGATCGCGATTCGCGACAATGACATTGCGGCGGAGGCGATGGGAGTGAACGTCGTGGCCTACAAGCTGCTTGCATTTTTCGCCGCTGGCGTGCTGGCGGGCGTGGCGGGAGCGGTGTGGATCCCGTCGCTCCTTTTCGTGAGCCCCGAGCACTTTCAGCTCTCGTGGAGCCTGTGGATTGTCGGCGTCATCCTCATCGGCGGAGTCGGGAGCCTGCACGGCGTCGCCTTCGGCGCCATCTTCGTCACCGTGATCCTGGAGCTGCTGAAGCTCGCCGTGATCCCGCTCGCCGAGTTCTATCCGGCCCTCACCGAGCGCTTCCTCTACGTGAAGGAAGCGGCCTTCGGGCTCGCCATCGTGCTGTTCCTGCTCTACGAGCCCAAGGGGCTCGCCTACCGCTGGCAGCAGCTCAAGAACTACTTCAACCTTTGGCCGTTCGCTTATTGACGACAAGGAGGGAACCATGAAACGACTGGCGCTGTGGATCCTCGCACTCGGCTTCGCGCTCACGCTGCCCGCGGCCTGGCCGCAGGAGATCAAGCTCGGATCGCTCAACGACCTCACGGGCCCGACATCCGATGTCGGAAAGGACGTCGCGCTCGGCATCCGCGAGGCCGTGCAGTACGTGAACGACACCGGCGGCATCAACGGCAAGCGGTTGCGCCTGTACCTCTACGACTACGGCTACCGGGTCCCCGAGGCGATCACGACCTATAAGCGCTTCCGCGACTTCGACAAGGTCGTCGGCGTGCTCGGGTGGGGGACCGGCGACACCGAGGCGCTCTCGCCCACGGTGAGCAAGGACCGGATTCCGTACCTCTCGCACTCGTTTGCGGCGAGGCTCACCGATCCCAAGACCGCGCCGTACAACTTCGTGTACGGCACCGACTACTCCTCGAATGCGCGCGCGGCGATGACTGCCTGGTTCGACGAGGTATGGATGAAGGACGCGCGCTTCCGCGACGCCCGCGCCAAGGGCGAAAAGCCGCGGGTCGTAATGTTCTACCACTTCGCTGTGCCGTACGCGAGCGCGCCGATCAAGGCGCTCAAGGAGCACGCCGCGTTACTCGGCTTCGAGGTCGGGCCCGACCAGAACGTCACGCTGACCGCGCTTGATGCGCGCAGCCAGGTGCTCGCGGTGAAGGACTTCCGCCCGAACCTGGTCTGGCACGGCAACACCACGATGTCGGTCGCGGCGGCGATCAAGGACGCGAACGCGCTCGGCTTGGGCGCCGATCACATTGTCAACAACTGGGGCTATGACGAGAACCTAGTGCGCCTGGCGGGTCCCGCCGCCGAGGGCGTGATGGGCATCGCGGTCACCGCGTTCTACGGCGAGAGCGCTCCGTTGATGGACAAAGTGGTCGAGTACGCCAAGAAGATAAACCCGGGCGTTCCGCAGGAGGTGCGGATGATCCGCACCGTCCAGGGGTGGGCACAGGTGCTGATGATGGCCGAAGCCATGCGGCGCGCCGACAAGGCGGGTAAGCTCACGGGACCCGGACTGCGCGAAGCCTTCGAGACCTTCCGGGATTGGACCCCCGGCCTCGGCGTGCCGCCGATCACGCTCACGGCGACGGACCATCGGCCCAGCCCGGTCGTTCCGGTCTACCGGGTCAGGGGCGGCAAGTTCGAGCGGGTCAAGAACGTGGACCTGAGAGCAAGGTGGCCCGCGCAGTGGCAGCGCCAGTGGATGGGCTATTGACGTCGATACGGGCCGGCTCGGGCGATGCTCAAGGTCAACAACATCGAGGTGCTCTACCACGAGGTCATCCTGGCCTTGAAGGGCGTTTCGCTCGAAGTGCCGGAGAAGGGCATCGTCGCGCTGCTCGGCGCCAACGGCGCCGGGAAGTCCACCACCCTCAAGGCGATCTCGGGGCTGCTCAAGCACGAGAACGGCCGGGTGGCGGAAGGGTCCATCGAATTCCTCGGCGAGCGCATCGACCGCAAGACGGCCGAGGAGATCGCGCGTCATGGAATCATCCAGGTGATCGAGGGCCGGCGGGTGTTTCCTCACCTGACGGTCGAGCAGAACCTGAAGGTCGGCGGCCACCTGCGCGAGAACGGCGGCGGCATCTCGGCCGGCCTCGAGATGGTTTACCAGTATTTTCCTCGGCTCAAGGAGCGGCGCGGCGTCGCCGCCGGCTTCGCAAGCGGCGGCGAACAGCAGATGCTCGTCATCGGCCGGGCGCTCATGGCGCGGCCAAAGCTGCTGCTGCTCGACGAGCCATCCATGGGGCTGGCGCCGCTGCTCATCAAGGAGATCTTCGAGATCGTCACGCAGCTCAATCGCCAGGAACGCATCCCGATCCTGCTCGTCGAGCAGAACGCCAAGCTCGCGCTCTCGGTCGCGCAGTACGCGTACGTGCTCGAGACCGGCCGCGTGGTGATGGACGGCGACGCAGGGAAGCTGCGCGAGAACCCCGACATCCGCGACTTCTACCTGGGGCTCACCGACCTGGGGACGCGCAAGAGCTTCCGTTCCATCAAGCACTACAAACGACGTAAACGCTGGGTGTCGTGAAAAAGGAGAGACCTATGAAAAGACTTTTCGCCAACGCTGCCGCGATTTTCACCGGGCTCGCTGTGGCCGGCTGTGCCACCATGGAGCCATCCTCGATCGGGGCGAGCCCGCAGGTCAAGCTCGACCGGGTGGAGGTTGCGAGCTACTTCCCGTACGCTGCGCCGCCTGCGCGCGTGCCCTTGGTCCTGGCGTTCGTGTTCAACGTGACGAACCCCAACGACCACGCGGTCACGCTGGAGGAGCTGCGCTTCGCCTACGCGTTCGAGGCCAAGGGCCAGTTCTTCACGCTCAACTCGCCCGCCGTCTATGACCTGCACTCCATCCCGCCCAGGGCGACCAACCAGGTGCGCGTGGTGAGCGTGCTCGACTCGGCGATCGTGCCGTCGACGCTCGCCGTGACTCAAGGGTTCACGATGGCGCAGTTGAATGTAAAGGCGCCCGATCTGGTCAAGATGTGGTGGGAGACGATCGGCGACTTCGCCTACGCCATCCGGGTGAGCGAGGGCGTGGCCACGTTCACTGCCGGGAAGGCGTCGAGCATCGTCAGCTTCGCGGAGACCTTCAAGAAGAAATGAGGCCTGCGCGCGGGCAGACCGGGGCGACGGTGGATTGAATCTGGAATAACCCGCACTTTTGGGGTCATGAGCGGAACAACCTCGAGTACTGGGTCTCGTGGCGCGCGGATGCGAGCGCGAGCCCCGGCGCAAGATTTCCCAGCTCCTCGTCATCCATCCGAGCTGCTTCCTCGACGATCCCGAGCAATTTCTCTCCGAGGGCAAGCAGCATCTTCTGCCCCTCGGTCTGGCCGAGCGGCACGGCCTTCAGCGCCGCCATGACCTGGTTCTCGAGCCATGCCCAGAGGTAGGCGAGGAGCGCCTCCCGCGGCTCGATGCCCCAGGTGATCGCCGCGCGCGCGAACACGGTCGGAAACGCGGGCTCTTCGAGCGCAACGTTTTCCACTCCCAGCTCGGGCAGCAGCAGGTTGAGCGAATAGCCCATCTGAACGGTCTCGGCGCGCAGCTCCGCGGTTTCCCGGCTGGCGAGAAACAGCTCGTTCCATCGCTCGATGTCCGCATCCTGCGAGCAGAGCCGCAGGAATAACGGGGCTTCCATCCGCGCGATGCTGTGTTCCAGCACGTCACCGATCCAGCGCTGCGCGCTTGCGGCATTCGTGACGACGCCCGCCTCGATCGCAGCCTCCAGGCCGCCCGAATAGCTGTAGGCACCCACCGGGAGCGCCGGACTCGCGAGCTGCAGCAGCAGCGCGAGCTTCTCAGTGCTTATGGTCATGGCCGTGGTGGTGCTGCTCGCCGTACTCGTGGATCCTGGAATCGTGCGCGTGCTCGCCGCCGTGTTGATGGCCGCCGCCGTATGCGCCGGCCTCGGGTTCGAAAGGCGCCTGCGTAGGCGTGACCTTCGCTCCGAGCCCCTTCAGCATTTCCTCGAGGACGTGATCGGCGGCGAGGCGGAGGAACCCCTCGCCCACTTGCACCGGCACGTGCCGGTTGCCGAGATGGAACGCGGCGCGCGCGAGCTCGGTCGGATTCACGCATTCGACGTGCAGGAGCTTCTCGGACTCGGCGACGATCTCGATGACGCGCCCGTCGGAGGCGGTAACGAGGTCGCCGCCGCGCAGCAACTCGCCGCGCGGAAGCATGAGCGCGACCTCCTCCCCCGATTCGAGCTTCGCGTGCAGCCGGCTTTTCTGCCGCGACTCGAACGGCAGCTCGAGCCGGCCGCGGATCTCGAGCTTGTACGCGCTCTTGCGGATCTTCAGCTTGGATTTGATCTCGAGCATCAGAACAGGAAATACCGCTGCGCCAACGGCAGCACCTTCGCCGGCTCGCAAACCAGCAACTCGCCGTCCGCACGCACCTCGTAAGTCTCCGCGTCGACCTGGATTCTCGGCAGGTAGTCGTTGTGCACCATGTCCTTCTTCCCGAGCCTTCTCGTGTTCTTCACCGCGACCAGCGGCCGATCCAGCTTGAGCTTGCGCAGCGCCGGATTCTTCAGCGCAGCTTTCGAGACGAACGTCACCGAGCTGCGCAGCGCCTTTCCGAACGAGCCGAACATCGGCCGGTAGTGCACCGGCTGCGGGGTCGGGATCGAGGCGTTCGGATCGCCCATCGCCGCCGCGGCGATCATGCCGCCCTTCAGCACCATCGATGGCTTCGCGCCGAAGAAGGCCGGCTTCCACAGCACGAGGTCGGCGAGCTTGCCGTCCTCCACCGAGCCCACGGCGTGCGAGATGCCGTGCGCGATCGCCGGGTTGATCGTGTACTTGGCGACGTAGCGCTTGACGCGTGCGTTGTCGTGGGTCTTCGGGTCGCCCTTGAGCGATCCGCGCTGCAATTTCATCTTGTGCGCGGTCTGCCAGGTGCGGATGACGACCTCGCCTACGCGCCCCATCGCCTGCGAGTCCGACGACATCATCGAGAACGCGCCCAGGTCGTGCAGGATGTCCTCGGCGGCGATGGTCTCCTTGCGGATCCTCGACTCGGCGAACGCCACGTCCTCCGCGATCGCGGAATCGAGGTGGTGGCACACCATCAGCATGTCGAGGTGCTCGGCGATGGTGTTCACGGTATAGGGGCGCGTAGGGTTGGTCGAGGACGGCAGCACGTTCGGCTCGCCGCACATCCTGATGATGTCGGGCGCGTGCCCGCCGCCCGCGCCCTCGGTGTGATACGTGTGGATGGTCCGGCCCTTGAAGGCCTTGATCGAAGTCTCCACGAACCCCGACTCGTTCAGCGTGTCGGTGTGGATCGCGACCTGCACGTCCATCTCGTCGCCCACCGCGAGGCAGTTGTCGATCGCAGCGGGCGTGGTGCCCCAGTCCTCGTGCAGCTTGAGCCCGATCGCTCCCGCCTTCACCTGCTCTCGTAAAGGGCCTGGAAGGCTCGCGTTGCCTTTTCCCAGAAAGCCGAGGTTCATCGGGAACGCCTCGGCCGCGGCGAGCATCGAGAGGATGTGCCACGGCCCCGGCGTGCAGGTGGTCGCGTTGGTGCCCGCCGCCGGCCCGGTGCCGCCGCCGATCATGGTGGTGACGCCCGACATCAGCGCCTCCTCGATCTGCTGCGGCGAGATGAAATGGATGTGCGCGTCGATGCCGCCCGCGGTGACGATCATGCCCTCGCCCGCGATCGCCTCGGTGCCGGCGCCGATCGGGATGGTAATCGCGGGCTGGATGTCGGGATTGCCCGCTTTCCCGATCTTCCAGATCTTCCCATCCTTCAAGCCGATGTCCGCCTTGACGATGCCCCAGTGGTCCACGATCAGCGCGTTGGTGATCACGGTGTCGGCGACCTTCGCCGAGACCAGCTGGCTCTGTCCCATCCCGTCGCGGATCACCTTGCCGCCGCCGAACTTCACCTCCTCGCCGTAGATCGTGAAGTCCTTCTCCACCTCGATCCATAGCTCGGTGTCGGCAAGCCGCACCCGGTCGCCGACCGTCGGGCCGAACATTTCCGCGTAGGCCTGGCGCGAGATTTTCATTTCTTCAGCGCTCCCATTACCTTCCCGGCGAAGCCGTAGACCTTTCTTTCGCCCGCGAGCGCCACCAGCTCCACCGTGCGCGACTGCCCCGGCTCGAAGCGCACCGCCGTGCCGGCGGCGATGTTGAGACGGCAGCCGTAGGCCTTCTTGCGCTCGAATTTCAGCGCGTCGTTCGTCTCGTAGAAGTGGTAATGCGAGCCGACCTGGATCGGCCGGTCGCCGGCGTTCGTGACCTGGACCGTCACCGTCTTGCGGCCCTTGTTCAGCTCGATGCTGCCGGAGACGATCTTCAGCTCACCCGGGATCATCGCGCCTCACTTTCTGGTGAATGCTGCCCGCGCTGGCCCCGTTCAGGCAAGCACGAACGCGCTCAGGGGCGAGAGCCCTCAGAGTTGCTGACCTTTGGCAGGTTGGCCCGCGAGCAGGAAGGTCTTCGGGTATTTTCCTTCGCCACAGATTTTGAACGAACCGAAGTCCTTGTACCAGAGCCCGTCGGGGGCATCGGGAGCGGATTCTCTCCACGTCTTGAGCTGGTAAAGGTCTTCCACGGTGATCTTGCGTTCGCGCAGCCGGTCAAACAGATGATCGCGGAGCGCGGGAGGCAGCCCAGTCCATTGGATCCTGGGCATTACTCGCCAAAGGTCATGCGGGCCAACTCTGCCTTAAGACGTTTCTGATCTTCCGCATCGCGGGAATGCGCCAGGCGGTCGGCCAGCTCGAAGAAGCGTTTCCTTTCCTGCTCCCGGGCTTCGATACCGGACTCTATGAGTTCGACAATGATGCGGTTAGCGCTCGTGCTGCTGGTCTTCGCCAGGGATTTCACCCGGCTGGCGACGCGCGCGGGGAGACTTACGCTCTGACGGACGGGCTTTTCGGAGATCGACATAGAATCAGATTACACCATCTTGCACCAGAATGCACCAGAAAGCGATTTGGACGTCGTGACGCTGGCGCTGCGGCACCGAGCCCGAACCAGCTCCTCATCCAGGGCATATGGCCGGAAAGAGCGTGATTCCCGCAAATGAAATGGTGCAGAAAGTGAAAGCCGCGGTGGACGCGCGCCTCGATCCCGATTTCATCATCATCGCGCGCACCGACTCTGCCGGCACGCACGGCGTGGACGAAGCGATCCGCCGGCTCAATCTGTATGCGGAAGCCGGCGCGGACTGCATGTATGCCGACGCGCTGCTCTCCCGGGAAGACATCGCCAAGGTCGCGAAGGGCGTGCCGAAGCCGCTCATCGTCAACATGACCGATAGGACAACTCATCGACCCCGCTTGCATGCGCAGCCGCCGTGTGCCGGGCGGCATGCGCGGGGGCCCGATTTGCGGCGGGTATGGGTCGATCATGTGCTCGTTCCCCGGGGGGCGATCCTTGCGCAATCGGCGTTGTGACGCATCTTGCCTGCGCCGGCCGCGATCGGGCAAGCTTCAGGCGATGTCGGGTACCGGGTGGTAGGTGAGCGGCAGATTCGCGTGCTCGGGCCAGGCCCGCACGGGTGCGGGCGGCGCGCGCTCGAGCGCCCGCGGCTGCCAACGGCCCAGGTGCTCCAGAATCGCTCGCACCACGATCGGGTCCTCGATCAGCGCGATGGCGCGCATCGGACCTCTGCACTTCGGGCATTCGAGGGGATCGACCTCATAGACCTTGCGGATCAGCCGCGCCCAGGCCGCCTTGGCGCGGCTCGCGAGCTCGCCCGCAACCTCGGCGACGCCGCTGGAGAGCATCGCCGCCGCTGACGAGGCTTTCGCCGCCCGCGCCCCGCGGCTGCGGCTCGAGTACCAGCCGCAGTAACGGACCAATTGCCCGTATCGGTCGGGAATGTGTTTGCACAGCAGCGCCAGCCACTCGGCGCCCGGCATGACCTGGAAAAATACATGGTATTTGCCCGTTCCTTCGCCTGCTAGCGGCGGGCTATAGTTCGCCGGTGGACGAAGCCCTGCTCCTCGCCCGGATCCAGTTCGGGCTGAACATCGCGTTCCACATCCTTTTTCCCAGCATCACCATCGGCCTCGCCTGGCTGCTGGTGGTGTTCCGCCTGCGCTACGAGCGCGCACGCGATCCCGCGTGGCTCGGCGCGTACAAGCTCTGGGTGAAGGTGTTCGCGCTGTCCTTCGCCATGGGCGTGGTGTCGGGCATCACGATGAGCTTCCAGTTCGGCACCAACTGGCCCGGCTACATGAACAAGGTGGGCAACGTCGCCGGGCCGCTGCTCGCCTACGAGGTGCTTACCGCCTTCTTCCTCGAGGCGACGTTCCTCGGCGTGATGCTCTTCGGCATGAACCGCGTCTCGGGTCGCGTGCACATCGCATCGGGCATCGTGGTCGCCGCGGGCACCACGCTCTCGGCGTTCTGGATCCTCGCCCTCAGCTCGTGGATGCAGACCCCGGCGGGCCACGTGGTGGAGCACGGAGAGCTCATCGCGGGGAGCTGGCTCGCGGTGATCTTCAATCCTTCGTTTCCCTACCGCCTCGCGCACATGCTGCTCGCCTCGGGGATCACCGCGGCGTTCCTCGTCGCCGGGCTCTCGGCGTGGCGGCTCCTCAGGGCGCCGAAGGATGCATCGGCGCACAAGACGCTGCGCTTCGCCGCGCGCCTCGCCGCCGTGCTCGTGCCGCTGCAGATCGTGGCCGGCGACCTGCACGGCCTGAACACGCTCGAGCACCAGCCGGCGAAAATCGCCGCGGTGGAGGCGCTGTGGAAGACCGAGAAGGGCGCGGCGTTGACGTTGTTCGCGCTCGTTAACGAGGAAAAGAAGACGAATGAATATGCGCTTGAAATTCCCAAAGCGCTGTCGCTGATCCTCAAGCACGACCGGAACGCCGAAGTGAAGGGCCTCGAGGAGTTCGGAGCCGACTACCCGCCGGTGGCGCCGGTATTCTGGTCCTTTCGCGTCATGGTCGGCGTCGGCGTGTTGATGCTGCTTCTTTCGTGGCTCGGAGCCTGGAAACTGAGGGCCGGCCCGCCCTCGCGGTTCCTCTTGTGGAGCTTTGCCGCGTTCACCTTCTCGGGCTGGGTGGCGACGCTCGCCGGCTGGCTGGTCACCGAGATCGGCCGCCAGCCGTGGCTCGTCAGCGGCATCCTGCGCACCGCCGAGGCGGCCGGCGACGCGAGCGGCGCCGAGCTGGGGGCGAGCCTGACCGCGTATGTCGTGACTTACGCCGCGCTTCTCGTTTCGTACATGGTCGTGCTGACGCACCTCGCCGGTAAAGGCTCGTCGTGATCGACCTGCCGATCGTGTTCACGGTGCTGATGGGCGCGGCGATCCTCGCCTACGTGGTGCTCGACGGCTACGACCTCGGCGTCGGCATGCTGCTGCCGGCGGCCGACCGCGACGAGCAGAACCGCATGGTGGCCTCGATCGGGCCGTTCTGGGACGCGAACGAGACCTGGCTCGTGCTCGGCATCGGGCTCCTGCTGGTCGCGTTCCCGGCCGCGCACGGCGAGATCCTCGGCGCGCTGTACCTGCCGGTGGCGGCGATGCTGGTCGGGCTGATGGTCCGGGGCGTGGCGTTCGAGTTCCGCATCAAGGCCGAGGGCTGGCACCGCGAGCTGTGGAACTGGCTGTTCTGGGCGGGCTCGACAGCTGCGAGCCTGGCGCAGGGCTTCATGCTCGGGCGCTACGTCACCGGCTTCGCGCCCGGCGTGGGCTACTGGCTGTTCGCGCTCGTCGTCGCGGCGGGTCTGTGCGGCGGCTACGTGCTGCTCGGCGCCACCTGGCTCGTGCTGCGCACCGACGGCCCGCTCCAGGCAAAGGCGGTGGCCTGGGCACGCTGGGGACTGCTGTGGGTGGCGCTCGGCGTCGCGCTGGTAAGCCTCGCCACGCCGCTCGCGAGCGAGACGGTGCGCCACAAGTGGTTCGACTTCCCGCGCACGCTCGCGCTGATGGTCTTGCCGGGCGGGACGCTGGCGGTGTGGCTCTGGGTCTGGGTCACCCTGGGCAAATCGGACTGGAAGCCCTTCGCAGGCAGCGTGGCGATTTACGTGCTCGCCTTCATCGGCCTCGCCTACAGCCTGTTCCCGTTCGTGGTCATGGACCGCCTGACGATCTGGGAGGCGGCGGCGCACCCGAGCGCGCTCGTCTTCGTGCTCGCCGGCACGGGCATCGTGCTGCCCTTCATCATCGGCTACACGGTGTATTCGTACCGCGTGTTCCGCGGCAAGGTGAGCGGCAGCGCCTACGACCAGTGAAGAAGGGCGCAAAGTCCCGGCGCGAGAACGACCGGGAGTTCTTCGCGAGCACCGATAGGAAAACTTCATCGACCCCGCTTGCATCCGCAGCCGCCGCGTGCTGTGTAGCCCCGGAGTGCGGCTTCAGGCGATGCCCATCAGCTCGCTCACGCTGTCCGGGCTTGCCGTGACCGGGATGCGCCTGCGCTGCGGCGGGCAGGAGAAGAGCAATCTGAAGGAAGAGTTTCCTCACGGGATCGGGTTGTGCACCGTGACAAGCTTTGTTCCGTCCGGAAACGTCGCCTCGACCTGGATCTCTGGAATCATCTCCGGCACACCCTCCATCACCTCGTCGCGCTTGAGCAGCGTCGCGCCCCAGCTCATCAGTTCCTGCACGCTCCTCCCCTCGCGCGCGCCTTCCAGCAGCGCCGCGCTGATGTAGGCGACCGCCTCGGGGTAGTTGAGCTTGAGCCCCTTCGCCTTGCGCCGCTCGGCGAGCAACCCGGCGGCGAAGACGAGCAGCTTGTCCTTCTCGCGCGGCGTGAGCTCCATTCAGGTCCTCCAGATGCGCGGCTCGACCGCCTCGCGCCCGGTAAGCGCGGGCCGCAGGGCTGACCAAACGCGCGCGAGGCAGTGCTTCGCTTCTTCGCTCGAATTCCCCAGGTAGCGCGCAACGAGCAGTCCCGGCAGGAGCGTAATCGCCGTCTCCGGCGCGGCCGCCCTGTAGACAGCGATCAACTTCGAATCGAGACCGACCGACGCGGCAAGCAGCGTTCCGAGAACGCTTCTCCCGTCCAGCCCGACCGGCGAGTGCATCAGCTTTCCTCCCCCCTCGATTCGACCACGTTCGTACCACAGAAGCCTGCCGCCGCGCGAAACCCTCGTGTGCAGCCGGATTTCCCCCCGGCCGAAGCGCTCGCCCGAGCCGGTGCGCCCGAGACAGAGGATCTCCCAGCCGATGTAACACGCCTCTGCATCGAGATTCACCTCGCACCCCATGTCGGCGAGCGCGCCGTCGAACACGATCGTCTCCTGCGGCAGCCATTCGAGAACTCCAGCCACCTCGAACGCGAGCTTCTGCCGCGCCCAGGGTCCCGCGGACCGATACCACTTCGCCGCGCCCGGAGTCGTCAGGAGCGCGTGCGCTCCGGCACCGGCTTTCGCCGCGACCTCGAGCTCGTCCCCGCCCGCGATCCCAGCCGGCGGATGCACCACGATCGCGTGGCAGACCTCATCGCCTTCCGGATAGAGAGGCTTCTGCACCACGAGCGGCCCGTCCTGGCGCCGCTCGGCGAGCACCGTCCTCGCTTCGCGCCGCTCGAATCCGAGCGCCAGCTCGGCCCGCCAGGGTGCGAAGACGGGCTCGGCGACGCGCATTCGAAAATCATACCGCCTGCCGGCGCTTCACGCCGTCGCGCTCGGCTGGCCCCCGCTGGCAACGGGGTAGAATGCGGGTTGGAGAGCGCATGGATTTGACTCTGAAGACGATCGTCGAATTTCGCGATGAGATGCGCGAGTTCAGGACTGAAACGCGCAAGACGCTCGCAGAGCACTCGCATCGCTTGAATGTGATTGAAGCCACCATCGCCAGCCTCAAGGCCGACGTCGGCGTCCTGCTCAGTTCCGTGCCCGTGATGAACGAGCGGCTGGACAGTCTCGAAGCGCGCGTCGCCGCGCTCGAAGCCCGCAGTTAATCGGAAACTCATACCGCCAGCCGGCGCTTGACGCCGTCGCGCTCGGCTTCTTGTTGGCGGCCACCGTCCTCGGCATGCTGAGCACGTAGGAAGCAAGCCGCCGTCTATCGGCGCTTTCCGAACCCCAAGTCCGAATCGGCGAGCATCGCGGCCGCGCGCGCCTGCAGCTTGCCGAGAGCGCGCTCGAGCGCTTCGCGCTCAGCTTCCGAGAGAGCGTCGAGCAGGTTGTCGTGGCGACGCCGCGCCGCCACCGCGATGACGGCGTGCACACGCTCGCCTTTGGCCGTCAGGCTGAGGAGCAGCCGGCGACCGTGTTCGGGGTCCGGCCTGCGCCGAACGTAGCCCGCGGCGATCAGTCGCTCGACGGAGCGCCCCACCCACGCCTTGTCCGTGCGCAGCCATTGGCTGATCTGGTTCGCGCTGATTCCGCGGCCCGCGTGCAGGGCGTCGATGACGCGCCACTCGGGAAGGCGAACGCCGAAGCGCCGCGGATAGTAGCGCGACGCGGCCAGGGCGAGCGTGTTGGAAAGGACCAGCACGCGATGCGACAGCAGGCCGCGGAGCAGGCGCGGGTCGCTGGATCGTTTCATGCGGCCATGATACCGGCCCGGCGCCTTGACATATTGGTGTCATGACAACTATTCTCGTTCCGGGGTCACCGCTGTGCCGCTCGCGCCCAAGAATCTTCTCGTCCTCATGTCCGACGAGCACAATCCGCGCGCGATGGGCGTTGCCGGGCACGCGCTCGCGCAAACGCCGCATCTCGACCGCCTGGCGGCGCGCGGCACCCGCTTCACGAGCGCTTACTGCACCTCCCCGATCTGCGTCCCGGCGCGCGCGGGGTTCGCCACCGGCAAGTACCCGCACCAGGTCGGCTACTGGGACAACGCCGATGCCTACGAGGGGGCGGTTGCGAGCTGGCACCATCTGCTGCGCGCGCGCGGCCACCGGATGGTCTCGATCGGCAAGCTGCACTTCCGCGGGCTGCCCGGGGACGATCACGGCTTTTCGGAGGAGCTGCTGCCAATGCACGTGGTCGAAGGCATCGGCGACGTAAAGGGCCTGATCCGCCAGGACATCCCGCGCCGTAACGGCTACGACAAGCTCGCCAAGCTCGCCGGGCCGGGCGAGTCGCCTTACACGCGGTACGACCGCGACATCGCGGCGCGGGCTCAGATCTGGCTGCGCGAGGAAGCGCCCCGACATCGCGAACGGCCCTGGGCGCTGTTCGTGTCCTTCGTCTCGCCGCATTTCCCGCTGATCGCGCCCCCGGAGTTCTACGACCGCTATCCCCTCGAGCGCGTCCCGCTGCCGAAGCAATACCTGGCAGCGGAGCGCCCTGAGCATCCCTACCTGCGCGATTACGACGCCTGCATGTCCTATGACGCCGGCTTCGGCGGAGACCATGAAAGAGTCCGCCGAGCGATCGCCGCCTATCTCGGTCTGGTCAGCTTCATGGACGACAACGTCGGCAAGGTGCTGCGTGCGCTCGAAGACGCTGGTCTGGCAGGCGACACGCGCGTCGTCTATACGAGCGATCACGGGGACAACGTCGGCGCACGCGGATTGTGGGGAAAGTCGACGATGTACGAAGAGTCCGCGGGCGTGCCGCTGATCCTCGCGGGGCCCGGAGTTCCCGCCGGCGCGCGATGCGCGACTCCGGCGAGCCACGTCGACCTCTTTCCATTTTTCCTCGAATGCGCCGGGGTGCCGGTGCCGAGCGACGGCTACCACGGCATCTCGCCGCTCGCGCTCGCCGCAGGCGAGCACGCAGACCGCGCCGTGCTCTGCGAGTACCACGCCATCGGCTCGACCGGCGGCATCGCCATGCTGCGCAAGGGCGGCTGGAAGTACGTGCACTGCGTGCGCTACCGGCCGCAGCTTTTCGATCTCGAGAACGACCCCGAAGAGCTGGTCGATCTCGCGGGCGATCCGGCCTGCCGCGCTACGCTGGCCGCGCTCGAGGCCGAACTGCGCCGCTTCTGCGACCCCGAAGAGGTGGACGCGCGCGCGAAGCGCCGGCAGGCCGGGCTGCTTGCCCGCTACGGTGGCCGGGAGGCGGCGCTCGCGCGCGGCGACCTCAACTACACGCCCGCCCCCGGCCAGGCGCCGGACATCAACTGAGGAGGAATCCCATGAAACGGCTGCGTCGCGTTTGCCTGCTGCTGCTCCCGATCGCGCTGCTTTGCGCAAGCATCGGCGCGAGCGCGCAAGGCTATCCGGCGAAGCCGGTCCGCCTCATCGTGGCGGACGCCGCCGGCGGCGCGCCGGACCAGCTCGGCCGCATCCTGGCGCAAAAGCTCTCCGACAGCCTCGGCCAGCAGGTCATCGTCGACAACCGGCCCGGCGCCGCCGGCGCGATCGGCGCGGACATCGCAGCGCGATCGCCGGCCGACGGCTACACGCTGCTGCTCACCACGACCTCGATCTACGCGATCCTGCCCAGCCTCAAGAAGAACCTGCCCTACGATCCGGTCAGGGACTTCGTGCCGATTTCGCGCATTGCGACCTCGTCGAACGTGCTGGTGGTCAACGCCTCGTTGCCGGCGAAATCGGTCGCCGAGCTGGTGCAGCTCGCGAAGAGCAAACCGGGAGTTCTCAACTACGCCTCCGCCGGCGTCGGCTCGCCGGCCCACCTCGCCGGCGAAATGCTCAATTTGCTCGCGGGCATCAAGCTGATGCACGTTCCCTACAAGGGCGCCGCACCGGCGCTGCTCGACGTGATCGCGGGCAACGCGCAGCTGATCATCACCTCGCCGATCGCCGCCGGCGCGCACATGAACGCCGGCCGCGTGCGCGCGCTCGCCACGACCGGCGCCGAGCGCAATCCGAGCCTGCCGAACCTGCCGACGATCGCCGATGCGGTGCCGGGCTACGAGATCTCGCAAACGTGGGGCATCGTTGCGCCGGCCGGCACGCCGCCGCAGGTCGTCAAGCGATTGAACGACGAGATCATCAGGGCGATGAGCCTGCCTGAGGTGAAGGACCGGGTGCTCAAGACCGGGGCCGTCCCGGTGGGGGACAGGGCCGCCGCGTTCGAGGCGTTCATCGCCAGGGAGCGGCAACGCCTTGGCGAGGTCATCACGAAGACGGGAATCGTGCTTGCTGATTAGCTGCTAGGGTAGTCCCCAGGACGGTTCTCGGCGAAGCCGGCCCCCAACGCCGCGCACGCTGGCCCTGCCCGTCATACCGCCAGCCGCCGCTTGACGCCGTCGCGCTCCATGTCGGCGCCTGCGCCGCGCGCGACGATCTCGCCGCGCTCCATGACGAGGTAGTGGTCGGCGAGCGAGCGCGCGAAATCGTAGTACTGCTCGACCAGCAGGATCGCCATCTCGCCGGTCCCGGCGAGCGTGCGAATCGCGCGCTCGATGTCTTTGATGATCGAGGGCTGGATGCCCTCGGTGGGCTCATCGAGGATCAGCAGCTTTGGCTGCATCGCGAGCGCGCGGCCGATGGCGAGCTGCTGCTGCTGGCCGCCGGAGAGGTCGCCGCCGCGCCGGCCGAGCATCTGGCGCAGCACCGGAAAGAGCTCGAACACGCGCTCGGGCAGCCTCGCGCCGCGCGGCCGAGTCGCGAGCCCCATCTCGAGGTTCTCCCCGACCGTGAGGCGCGGGAAGATCTCGCGGCCCTGCGGCACGTAGCCGATCCCAGCGCGCACTCGCCGGTACGGCGCCGCGCGCGTGAGATCGGCATCGCCGAATTTCACGCTTCCCGTCGCCGCCGGGAGCAGGCCCATCAGCGTCCTCAGCAGCGTGGTCTTGCCGACGCCGTTCCTGCCGAGGAGCGCCGTCACCTTGCCCGCCGGGATCTCGAACGAGAGATCGCGCAGGATGTGGCTGCCGCCGTAGTACTGGTTGAGATTGGCGACGGCGAGCATTTTTTTATTCCCCTCCTCTTCGAGGAGGGGTCCGGCCGCAGGCCGGGGGGTGGTGTCGGCGCGCGCAGCACCACCCCGTCGCGCTTCGCGCGCCACCCCTCCTCGGAGAGGAGGGGAAAACGGCCCGCCTACCGTCCAAGGTACACCTCGATCACCCGCGGGTCGTTCTGCACCTGCTGCATCGGCCCCTCGGCGAGCACGCTTCCCTCGTGCAGCACCGTCACCTTGCGCGCGATCTTCCCGATGAACGCCATGTCGTGCTCCACCACCACCAGCGAATGCTTGCCGGCGAGCGAGAGGAAGAGCTCCGCGGTGCGCTCGGTTTCCGCGTCGCTCATGCCCGCGACCGGCTCGTCGAGGAGCAGCAGCTTCGGCTCCTGCACGAGCAGCATCCCGATCTCGAGCCACTGTTTCTCGCCGTGCGAGAGCAGCCCTGCGGGGCGGTCGGCGGCGGCTTCGAGGCGCATGAGGCGCAGCGACTCGGCGATCCGGTCGCGCTCTTCCGACGACAGCCGGTGGAACAGCGTCCTGCGCACCCGCTTGTCGGCCTTCATGGCGAGCTCGACGTTCTCGGCCACCGTCAGCCGCTCGAAGATGGTCGGCATCTGGAACTTGCGGCCGATGCCGGCCTGCGCGATCTCGGCCTCCGAGAGGTTGGCGAGGTCGATCGTCTGGCCGAAGTACGCCGTTCCGGAGTCGGCTCGCGTGCGCCCGGTGATCACGTCCATCATGGTGGTCTTGCCGGCGCCGTTCGGGCCGATCACGCAGCGCAGCTCGCCCACGTCGATCGAAAGCGAAAGCTTGTTCAACGCCTTGAAGCCGTCGAAGCTCACCGTGATGCCGTCGAGATAAAGGACCACGCCATGCGTCGTGTCGAGCCCGCCGGTCGCGACATGCGCCGCGCTCCCGCCTCCCGCGCCGAACCCCGATTGCGCGTGCACCGCCGCGCTCATGCCGTCTTTCCCCTCCTCGTCGAGGAGGGGTGGCGCGAAGCGCCGGGGAGGTGCTCGAGCAGCCCCATCACGCCCCTCGGCAGGAACAGCGTCACCAGGATGAAGATCGCGCCGAGCGCGAACAGCCAGTACTCCGGGAACGCAACGGTGAAATAGCTCTTCGCGCCGTTCACCAGTCCCGCGCCGAGGATCGCGCCGGCGAGCGTGCCGCGCCCGCCGACCGCGACCCAGATGGCGATCTCGATCGAGTTGGCGGGCGACATCTCGCTCGGGTTGATGATGCCCACCTGCGGCACGTACAGCGCCCCGGCGATGCCGGCGAGCACCGCCGAGAGCGTGAAGATCGCGACCTTGTAGTGCATGGTGTCGTAGCCGCAGAACATCACGCGCGGCTCGGCGTCGCGGATCGCGGCGAGCACGCGTCCGAGCTTCGAGGTGACGATCCAGCGCGCGAGCAGCAGGGTGCCGATCAGTGCCGCGCCGGTGATCGCGAACAGCGCCATGCGCGTCTCCGGGGTGGTGATCGGGAAGCCGAGGATGCGCTTGAAGTCGGTGAAGCCGTTGTTGCCGCCGAAGCCGGTGGCGTTGCGGAAGAACAGCAGCATCGCGGCGAAGGTGAGCGCCTGGGTGATGATGGAGAAGTACACCCCCTTCACGCGCGAGCGGAACGCGAAGTAGCCGAACACGAGCGCGAGCAGCCCCGGCACAGCCACGATCAACAGCAGTGCCCACCAGAACTGGTCGGTCATCCACCAGTGCCAGGGGAACTCCTTCCAGTCGAGGAACACCATGAAGTCCGGCATGTCGGACTGGTACTGCCCTTCGCGGCCGATCTGGCGCATCAGGTACATGCCCATCGCGTAGCCGCCGAGCGCGAAAAACAGGCCGTGCCCGAGCGAGAGGATCCCGGCGTAGCCCCACACGAGATCCATCGCCACCGCGACCATCGCGTAGCACATGATCTTGCCGGCGAGGGTCACCCAGAACGCGGAGAGGTGCAGCGGATGCTCCGGGGGCACGGCGAGATTGAGGAGCGGGAAGACGACGAAGACGACGAGGGAGCAAGCCCCCAGGATCGCCCAGCCCCTCGCTCCGTATAGACGGGACATAACCCTAAGAGGCAGGCTCACGTCTCCGCCGCGCGGCCGCGCAGCGCGAACAGCCCCTGCGGCCGCCTCTGGATGAAGAAGATGATGAACACCAGCACGGCGATCTTCGCGATCACCGCGCCCGACCACGACTCGAGCAGCTTGTTGGCGAAGCCGAGCACCAGCGCCGCGTACACCGTGCCGGCGAGCTGCCCGACCCCGCCGAACACCACCACCATGAAGGAGTCGACGATGTAGCCCTGGCCGAGGTCGGGGCCGACGTTGCCGATCTGGGTCAGCGCGCAGCCGGCGAGCCCGGCGATGCCCGAGCCCAGGCCGAAGGCCCAGGTGTCGACGCGTGCCGTGGGCACGCCCACGCAGGAGGCCATGGCGCGGTTCTGCGTGACGCCGCGGATGTAGAGCCCGAGGCGCGTGCGCGACAGCAGCAGCCACATCGCCGCCAGCACGGCGAGCGCGAAGAAGATGATCGCGATGCGGTTCCAGGGCAGCACCACGTTGGCCAGCACCTGGATGCCGCCCGACATGAACGCCGGGTTCTCGACCTGCACGTTCTGCGCGCCGAAGATCGTGCGCACCGCCTGCATCAGCACCAGGCTGATGCCCCAGGTGGCGAGCAGCGTCTCGAGCGGGCGGCCGTAGAGCCAGCGGATCACCGAGCGCTCGAGCGCCATTCCCACCGCTCCCGAGACCAGGAACGCCGCCGGCACGGCCGCCGCGAGGTACCACTCGAACAGGCCCGCATCGCGCATCCAGCCCTGCACCACGTAGGTGGTGTACGCCCCGATCATGATCAGCTCGCCGTGCGCCATGTTGATCACGCCCATCAGCCCGTAGGTGATGGCAAGGCCCAGCGCGGCGAGCAGCAGGATCGAGCCGAGCGAGACGCCGGCGAATCCCAGCCCGAGCCATTCGCCCCAGGCGAGCCGCCCGTCCACGGCGCGCAGGCTCTTTTGCGCCTCCAGCTTGAGATCCTCGTCCGCCTCGGCGGCCGCGGCTTCGAGCAGCAGCGACTTCGCGTTCGGATGGCTCGACGAGCCGAGCATGCGGATCGCGGCCAGGCGCGACTCCTTGCTGCCGCCCTTCAGCTCCATCGCGGCCGCGGTCATCTCGAGCAGTGGCTTGACGTCGGGATCGGCTTCCTTCTCGAGCGCCTTCCTCACCAGCGGCAGGATCGACGCGTCGGCGCCGCCCGAGAGCTCGCGCGCCGCGGCGAGCCGCTCGTCGCGCTCGGCAGAGAACAGCTTGAGCGCGGCGAGCGCGCCGGCGATGGCTCCGCGCAGCCGGTTGTTCGCCACCACGTCCTCGCGCTCGGCGGGCAGTTGCGCGACCTTCTCGCCGGTCACTGCGTCCACGCCCTCCTCGCCGCGCACGATCAGGACGCGCTTGCCGGAGGTCTGCACCTCCCCATCCGAGAACGCCTGCAGAAGCTCCGCGGCCCGCGGGTCGCCCCCGGCGACGAGCGCGCCGATCGCCTCGATCTTCTCGTCGCTGTCGCCGAAGGCGAGCTTCTCGACCGCCGCCGGATCGAGCGCGAACGCCGGCGACGCGGCGAGCCACAGGGCGATCAGCAGGATGCGCATATGTGAAAAGGGCCGCTCCCGCGGCCCTTTTTCCGAACTTTACCGCCTATTTCTTCTTTTCGGCCATCAGCGCGGGCTCGTCCTTCTTCTTGTCGTTGCCGGCGATGAACGGGCTCCACGGCTGGGCCTTGACCGGGCCCTTGGTCTTCCACACCACGTTGAACTGCCCGTCTCCCTTCACTTCGCCGATGAACACCGCCTTGTGCAGGTGGTGGTTCTTCTCGTCCATCTTGGACATGATGCCCGAGGGCGCCTTGAAGGTCTGACCGTAGGTGGCGACGCGCACCTTGTCCACGTCGAAGCTCTTCGCCTTCTCGACCGCCTGCTTCCACATGTACACGCCGATGTACGCGGCTTCCATCGGGTCGTTGGTGAGCGGCTTGCCGGCGTAGGCGAGCTTCTTCGCCTTGGTGTAGGCGGCCCACTTCTTCTTCCACGCGTCGTTCTCGGCGTTCTTCAGCGACATGAAGTAGTTCCACGCCGCGAGGTGGCCGACCAGCGGCTTGGTATCGACGCCGCGCAGCTCCTCCTCGCCGACCGAGAACGCGACCACCGGCACGTCGGTCGCCTTCAGCCCCTGGTTGCCCAGCTCCTTGTAGAAGGGCACGTTCGAGTCGCCGTTGATGGTCGAGACCACCGCGGTCTTCTTGCCCTCGGAAGAGAACTTCTTGATCCTGGCGATGATGGTCTGGTAGTCCGCGTGGCCGAAGGGCGTGTAGTCCTCCATGATGTCGGAATCCGCCACGCCCTTGGACTTGAGGAAAGCGCGCAGGATCTTGTTGGTGGTGCGCGGATACACGTAGTCGGTGCCGAGCAGCACCCAGCGCTTGGCGGCACCGCCGTCTTTCGACATCAGGTACTCGACCGCCGGGATCGCCTGCTGGTTGGGCGCGGCGCCGGTGTAGAACACGTTCTTCGAGATCTCCTCGCCCTCGTACTGCACCGGGTAGAAGAGCAGCCCGTTCAGCTCCTCGAACACCGGCAGCACCGACTTCCTCGACACCGAGGTCCAGCAGCCGAACACGGCCGCCACCTTGTCCTGGGTGAGGAGCTGGCGTGCTTTCTCGGCGAACAGAGGCCAGTTCGACGCGGGATCGACCACCACCGGCTCGATCTTGTGGCCCATCACGCCGCCCTTGGCGTTGATCTCGTCGACCGCCATCAGGACGACGTCCTTCAGCACGGTCTCGCTGATCGCCATTGTTCCCGAGAGCGAGTGCAGCACCCCGATCTTCACGGTCTTCTGCTGCGCGAGCGCGGCGGACGAGCCCAGCCCGATGGCCGCGACCGAGGCGGCCAAGGTCAATGCCTTGACGAATGAACGACGTTTCATCGCGATCCCCTTCCCTTTCAGTGAAATGAGCTTGGGAAATGCCCCGAAGACCATTAGGCAACGACCATGCCAAACTCTTTTTCCATCGACTCAAAGAGTTAGAGGACCACTTGGAAACCGGGACGCACCAAAGCGGTGCGAGCGCACCGTTATGCGGCGGCTTGCTGCCCTCGACTAGATCTCGACGCGCGTGCCGAGCTCGATCACGCGGTTGGTCGGGATGTTGAAGTAGTCGGTGACGTTTCCGGCATTGCGGGCCATCGCGGCGAACAGGTGCTCGCGCCACGTCGCCATGCCCTTGCCGTTGGTGCGCACCGGCACGATCTTCTCGCGCGACAGGAAGAACGATGTCTGCATCGGGTCGAGCTCGAGGCCGAGCGATTCGCAGACCTCGAGCGCGCGGCTCACGTCGGGCCGGTTCATGAAGCCGAAGCGCACGTGCACGCGCCAGCAGCCGTGGCCGAGCCGCTGGATCTTCACGCGCTCCTCGAACGGCACCCAGGGCACGTCGCGGATCTCGACGGTGAGAAACACCACCTGCTCGTGCAGCACCTTGTTGTGGTTGAGGTTGTGCAGCAGCGCGTGCGGCACCGCCTCGGGCGCCGCAGTGAGGAAGATCGCCGTGCCGGGAATGCGGTGCGGCGGCTCGAGGAACAGCGATTTCAGGAACGCCTCGAGCGGCACCGAGGCAGCGCGCAGCCGGTCGAACAGGATCTCGCGGCCTCGGCGCCAGGTCATCATCAGCGTGAACATCCCCAGGCCCAGGATCAGGGGAAACCAGCCGCCGTGCATGAACTTGAGCAGCGCCGAGGAGAAGAACGTGACGTCGATGACGAGGAAGAAGGCGGTCGCGACGATGCACAGCGCGAGCGGATAGCCCCAGCCGAAGCGGATCACGAAGAAGGTGAGGACCGTAGTGACCGTCATGGTGCCTGTCACCGCCACGCCGTAGGCCGATGCGAGGTTGGAGGAGTTGCCGAAACCCAGCACCGCGGCCAGCACGAGCACGAGCAGCGCCCAGTTGATCGTCGGGATGTAGATCTGGCCGTACTGGCGCGCCGAGGTCTGCACCACGTTCATGCGCGGCAGGAACCCGAGCTGGATCGCCTGCCGCGTGAGCGAGTAGGCGCCGGTGATCGTCGCCTGCGAGGCGATCACGGTCGCCGCGGTGGCAAGCGCCACCATCGGGTAGAGCGCCCAGCCCGGGTACGCGAGATAGAATGGGTTCTCGATCGCCTTGGGATTGGCGATCAGCACCGCGCCCTGGCCGAAATAGTTGAGCACCAGGCCGGGGAGCACCAGGCCGAACCAGGCGATGCGGATCGGCCACCTGCCGAAGTGCCCCATGTCGGCATAGAGCGCCTCCGCGCCGGTGAAGGCGAGCAGCACCGCGCCCAGCACCACGAACGAGGCGAAGCCGTGCCCGGTGACGAAGCTCAGCGCGTGCCTCGGGTCGAGCGCCTCGAGCACCACCGGGTTCAGCGCGATATTCCAGATGCCCACGGCGCCGAGCGAGAAGAACCACAGCACGCAGACCGGCCCGAACAGCGCGCCGACCGCCGCGGTGCCGCGTTTCTGGAACCAGAACAGCGCGACGATCACCCCGACCGCCGCCGGCAGCACCCACGGCTGGAGCGCCTTGGCGCCGACCGCGAGGCCCTCCACCGCCGACACCACCGAGATGGCGGGCGTGAGGACCGCCTCGCCGTAGAAGAGCGAGGCGCCGAACAGGCCCAGCGTCACGATGAACAGCCGCAGCTCCGGGCGCTCGCGCACGGCGGCGCTCGCGAGGGCAATCAGCGCCATCGTTCCGCCCTCGCCGCGATTGTCCGCGCGCATCACGAGCACCACGTACTTGAGAGTGACGACGATCATCAGCGCCCAGAAGATCGCCGACAGGCCGCCGAGAATGTTCTCGACGCTCAACGCGAAGCCGTGCTCGGGCGCGAAGGTTTCCTTCACCGCGTACAGCGGGCTGGTGCCGATGTCGCCATAGACGATGCCGAGCGCCGCAAGCGTCAGCGCCGCTTGGGAGGACTTCCTCGCCTGGGGTTTTCGTTCCACGCCCGAAGGGGGCATTCTTGCCGGGGACGCCGGACGCTACTCCCGCACCGCACAAAACGCAAATCCGATTCCCGAGATCTCTATTTTTATCGCATAATCAAATTGTTATAGGATTCACGGGAATGCGCCTGGCCCCTTCCTCTGACGAAGTTCGCGCGCGACTCGGCGATACCTGGCCGGTGGCGGGCGCGATCGATTGTCACGCACACGTGTTCGAGCGCGGCTTCCCGCTCGCCGCCTCGCGCGCGTTCGATCCCCTGCCCTATCCGCTCGAGTACTACCTCGCCTGGCTGCGGGCGCTCGGCGTGGGCCGCTGCGTGCAGGTGAACGCGAGCTGCTACGGCTTCGACAACTCGGCGACCCGCTACGCGCTCGAGGAGTGCCGCGCGGCCGGCATCGCGGCACGCGGCGTCGCCACCATCCACCCGGAGATCGAGGAAATCGAGCTGGCGAAGCTCGCCGGCGCGGGTTTCATCGGCGCGCGCCTCACCGCCTCGCGCATCGGCGGGCTCGGCACCGGCGCCTTCGAGGCGCTGGCGCGGCGCTGCGCGCCGCACCGCTGGCACCTCGAGATCAACGTGGACGACTGCGACGAATGGGTCGCGCTCGAGCCGCGCCTCGCCGCTTCGCCGGTGCCGGTGGTGTTCGAGCATCTCGGCACCGTGCGCGAGGGCGCGCGCGAGGACGCGCCAGGCCTGCGTGCCGTGTTGCGGCTGCTCGAGAAGCGGCGCGACTTCTGCGTCAAGCTGTGCAGCTTCTACCGGCTTTCCGCGCGCGACGCGATGAGGTTCCGCGACGTCGCGCCGGTCGTGAAGCGCTTCGCCGGCGAGTTCTCCGACCGCCTGATGTGGGGCTCCAATCTCCTCGCGTCCAACGGGGGCGGGGTGGGGGACGACCTGGAGCTGATCGGGGTCGCGCTCGAATGGCTTCCCGACGCGCGCATGCGCGAGCGGGTATTCTCGAAGAACGCCGAGCGCTTCTACGGGCTCTGAGGCGCGCGCGCCGGGTACGCGAGGCGCTCCTCCAGGCGCAGCTTGAGGGGCGGCCCGGCGGCCGGCTCGCCCGCCGCGGGCTGCTGCGGCGCGAGGCGCCCCGCCGCGTAGAGCCCGAGCAAGGCGCCCAGCAGGAGCGCGCCGAGCAGCGCCGCGAAAGGCCGCAGATTCGCACGCGGGCGCCCTCCGGCGTTCTCCCCTTCTCCGGCTGCCGGACGCGCGCGCGCGGCGGCATCCGCCCGCCGCTCGGCCTTCATCCGCCTGATTTCCATGCGCCGCGCCTCCGCCTGCGCGCGCTCGCCCCGCCTCGCCTCGCGCGCGAGCGCCCGCTCGGCTTCGCGCCGCTCGCCCGCGCGGTCGGCAAGGGCCTCCTCCACCCGGCGGCGATCGAGCTCGGCCTCCGCACGCGTGCGTTCCGCCGCAGCCCGCTCGAGCGCCAGGCGCTCGAGCGCCTCTTCCGCGGCCATGCGCGACTGCAGCGTCGCCGCGGCCCGCGACTCGGCTTCCGCGCGCTCCTGCGCGAGCGTCTCGCTGCGGCGTTCCGCCTCGAGCCGCGCCTGCAGCTCCGCCGCCGACCGCGCTTCGGCCTGCTCGCGCTCGGCCGCCAGCCGCGCCGCGCCGGAGTCGGCCTCGGCGCGCGCCTGCGCGGCGCGTCTCAACTCGGCGTCGAGCGATTCGCGCTGGCGCGCCGCCGCCGCGGCCTGCGCATCGGCTTCGGCCGCCGCTTCGGCTTCGCGCCCGAGCGCCCCTTCGGCCTCGAGACGCGACTGCAGCTCCGCCGCCGCCTCGCGCTCGGCGGCCTCCCGCTCGCGCGCCTGCGCCTGCCGGCGCTGCTCCGCCTCGATCCTCGCGTGCAGCGCCGCGGCCGCGCCGGCGTCGGCTTGCTCGCGTTCCCGCGCCAAGCGCGCAGCCTCGGCTTCGGAGCTCGCGCGCTCCTCTGCCGCCTGCCTGGCGGTCGCGTCGGTGGCGCCGCGATCCCGCGCCGCGGCAATCGCGCCCGCTTCCGCCACCGCGAGCGCCTGCGCCCGATCCCGTAATGCGGCCTCTGCCTCCCCGCGCTCGGCTGCCGCAGCGGCGAGCGCCTGCTCGGCGGCGATGCGGGCTTGCGCTTCCTCGAGCGCCGCGGCCTTCGCGTCCTCGGCTTCGTGCGCGGCCTGCGCCGCTTCGGCCTCCGCCTCCAGCCGGCGCTGCGCCTCGCGCCCGAGCCCGGCGTCCGCCGCTTCGCGTTCGCGCGCCAGCCGTGCGGCTTCGACCTCGGCCTCGAGCCGCTCCTGGGCGGCGCGCCGCGCCGCCTCCTCGGCTTCGCCCTGGCGTTTCGCCGCAGCAAGCGCCTGCGCCTCGACGTCGGCGCGCCCGCGGGCCGCCTGCTCGGCGGCCGCCTCCAGCGCGCGCCGTTCCTCGGCGAGCGCCGCCGAGCGCGTCTCGGCCTCGATGCGCACCCGCGCTTCGGCAAGCGCCCGCTCCTCGGCCTGGCGGCGCTCCGCCGCCGCCTGCAGAGCCGCGGCTTCGGCCTCGGCTCGCGACTGCGCGCGGCGCGAGACCTGGGACTCCTGCGCCTCGCGCTCGCGCGCGGCCGCGGTGGCGCTGCGCTCGGCGGCCATCCTCTCCTCCGCCGCCACGCGCGCCTCGTCCTCCGCCGCGGCACGCGCCCGAGCGAGCTCCGCCGCGCCCGCCTCGATGCGCCGGCGCTCCTCGGCGAGCACCGCGGCGCGCCTCTCCGTCTCGGTCCTCGCCTGCGCCTGATCGAGCGCCGCGCGCTCGCTCTCCCCGCGCTCCCTCGCCAGCGCTGCCGCGCCCGCTTCCGCGCTCGCCCGCGCCTCGGCCTCGCGCCTGAGCTTCTCCTCGGCCGCCTTGCGCTCGCGCGCCGACTCGAGCGCGTGCGCCTCGGCCTGCGCGCGCTCGCGCGCCAGGCGCCGCGCCTCGCCCTCGGCCGCCGCCCGCTCGCGCATCGCCTGCGGGCGGCGAC